>Ga0206124_10000158_pt1 | contig 53941 bp, 42 predicted proteins | sample Helgoland_Spring_3_FD_148671 | JGI IMG/M metagenome (GOLD analysis project Ga0206124, IMG submission 148671) | Pelagic subsurface seawater microbial communities from Kabeltonne, Helgoland, North Sea - Helgoland_Spring_Bloom_20160321_2 | ecosystem: Environmental > Aquatic > Marine > Epipelagic ... | reverse complement strand
GATCTGAAACCAATTTCCAACTGGTAAAAGTATAATCATTAGGTAGCTGATGCCCTCTATGAAAAACAGGAAATGCCTGTTCAACCAAAGATTGACATATTCTCATATTAAATTCGGGTTGCTTCCATTCCGTTTTTTGTAACAACTTCTCGAGTACAAACAATGATTTCCAATGTGACCTAAACTGTAATTCTAGGCACTCAAATCCTTCTTTTTTTAAATTCTCTTCTAGTCCTATTAAGAGTCTGAAGCCCAATTTATTATTTGCATGGTCAGGTTTCACTCTGAATGACATGATTCTAAAGTCTTTTAAATTCATATCAGATAGACCCAAAATCATGCCTACCGGCACATTATTTTTAGAAACTACAACGCCTTTAAAATTCTTCTGGATACGGTCTCCCTGCTTCGTGATATCAGGAAATACCAATTCCATCATATTGTCCTTTATCCATTTCAAAGATATAGCAGCACTGTACTGAAATTTATAGTCCATCATTTTTTAGTAATTCTTTAATTGAAAACTCCATTTGGATCAAACGCTTTGTCCATATATTAAATGCTAAAACAATATAATTTTTTATCGAATAAAAAATTAGAAAACTAAAAAAAAGAGATACTCACGAGTATCTCTTTTTAGCAATAAAATAAATAGAAGAAAACTACTTTTTAATAACTGGATGAATTATTTCACCTTGAACTGAATTTATTTTAATTAAATAAACTCCTTTCGGCATATCAGTCATATCTACACTAAAATCTTTAGAGGTCATCTCAAAAGATTTAATATTAACTCCTGATAGTGAATAAACACTCACATTTTTCAACGCTGTTATTTCTGATTTAACATTGACTTTGTCCGCCGTAGGATTTGGATAAAATGAAATACTTACCTTTTGGTCCATCGCCGTTAAAGAAGTGATTGTTAATGTAAAGCTGGCCTCCGCAATATTATTATCTACGTCTACTGCCTCAATCACTACATCTATAGAACCGATATTGGCGGCTGACGGCGTTCCTGTCAGTTGTTGCGTCGTACGCGTAAAAATCAACCATGCGGGTAATGCTGATCCATCAGCTTGTTTTGCTCTATATTGAATGATGTCATCATTGGCATCAGTGAATAGACTACTCGCATCAAAACTATACTCAGTCCCAACATTTGCAGTTTGAGCATCAACACTAGCTGCTGTAGGTGCTTTAACCGTACCTGATCCTTTGAAGAACCATGAGCTACCGGAGCGATCACCCAAGAGCATATCTTGAACACCATCTCCATTTAAATCACCAAAGACAGGAGAAGGGTTTGCAACCACTGTAATTCCTGCAAAAGGATTTAGATCTCCTCTATTGGTAAAAGTTTGATCTCCATTATTCATATAATATTCGACTCTATCATCTTTACCAATGAACATATCAAGGTCACCATCTTGATCAAGATCATATGCATCGTGCCATATCTTATCTCCACCGAGATTCTCATTTTCAAAAGGACCAGCAACTTCTGCTAGAACACCCGCTCCATCGTTTTCAAAATATTTGAGCTTTCCGTCCTTATTACCCACAAAACTGTCAAGATCCCCATCACCATCTAAATCGATAAAGGTGATGGTTTCATTGTCAACTGTTTTATAAGATAGGAAAGGATTCTTAGAAGTAAATGTTTCATCTTTCCATGTCCCATCTTGAGCATTTTCATAATAATGAATGATGGTATCATTTTCAGTTCCCACAAACAGATCTCCATACATATCACCATTCCAATCAACCCATGTAGGTGAAAAAGCTGATGCTTTGGCTGTGTCTGCACCATCAATAATGTCCACTCCACCAATACTTGAACTTACAGCATCTAAAGGATTGGCATCGCCATTCTTTTCCGAGAACTTTCCAGCACCATCATTTTCAAAGTATGTCAAAGCATCTCCCTTTGACATGACAACATCTAAATCACCATCTTCATCTACATCTGCAATAGCTGTACCTATATTTGAATTGGTAATATCTGCTATCCCTAACTCATTGGCCGGAATCCATTTAAAAGTACCATCTCCATTATTATCAAAATACGTTAATGGTCCATTTAAAAATCCCATAGGCATATCCAAGTCACCGTCTGCATCCAAATCCACGAATATTGGTGTTGGACTATCAAAACCTTCGGAGTGATAGCTCGATAAATCTGAAAATGGATTATTTACGGTGGTATCCTGGGCAAATGAAGGTTCAGTTGCTGATCCCGTGTTTACGTACATCACTATTGCCCCATCTTTGTTCCCAACATAAGCATCTAAATCGCCATCTCCGTCAAGGTCAGCAAAAGCAGGGGCTGCTTCATCACCTACATCTAGATAACCCCAATCTTCAACTAAATTTCCAACACTGTCTGTCTTTTGATAGCTAAAAGGGCTACTTCCTTGCCAGGAATATTGCTCGGACAAGACACCGTCATCATTCTTCAAATATCTTAATTCCCCATTGCCTTTACCGATGACCACGTCTAAATCTCCATCGTCATCCAAATCTACAAAAGTAGGTTTTGATTTTTCTCCAGTATCTCCCTTATTCCAATTCTTTAATGGATTATTGGCGGTATCTAAAGCGAAGGTGCCTCCATCATTTTGAAAATAATGAATAATTCCTTTCTGTTCACCCACAAAAAGATCATGATCACCATCACCATCAAAATCGGCAAAAACTGGAGCAGAATACATACCGTCACTTCCCTCGTTGGCATCTGTCCCATGAGCAGCAGTATCATAAAGGTTTTTTACTAATCCCACTATTGGGTGATCCTTGTTCCTTTTGAATTTACCATCCTCGTTTTCATATACAAAAGCTCCTAATCCAGGATATCTTTCACCAATGACTAGGTCAAGATCTCCATCACCGTCAATATCACCAAAGGCGGGTTTAGCGTAATTTTCGGCGTGTGCTGTACCCAGAGGCCTGTCAGTTTCAAGTGCAAAGCTCGTCTGGGCGTTGGAATCCATTGGAGCTAATACCAACGCCAGTGAAGCAAAGCTACCGGCAGCTGCGATTTTCAAAGCTCTCCCTAAATCATTTATGCGATCATACAATTGACGCATTCTTTTTGTAAAAACATCAATCCTTCTTTTGTGAAAGGATATGCTATTGGCATTATCAATTTTTCGTCGATACTTATTGTATCGCTTGACAAGTTTATTGTAATAAAGTATATGTCTTTTCATATTTTCTTCTTTAATTTTTTTAATTTTTATGGTGTAAATTTGAACACATAGTCACCCGGGAGCGCATCAATTCGTCCACCCGAGTCAGCATAAGTGAAGGTAACCGTTAAACTTGTTTCACTTACGGCAATTGTCATACTCACTCCGTCATCTCTTGTCAGAGTATTTAAGTCTGATCCAAAAGTAAATGAACCCGAAGAGGGCCATACTGGATCATAACTTCCATTTGTTGAATACGTTTTATCCGATTTGATAGTGAGTACTAGGCCACTGAAATTGGTGGTCACATCAGCGCCGTCTAATGTAATGCTAGACATTGTCCAAGCAGAAGCGGACAAACTTTCAAGTTGCTTCTCTTCTTCTGTTTGTTCAACAGGATCGTCAGCGACTGAAGCATCATCGTCATCGCCACAACTGATCAACATCAGAGCGCCGAGCGAAAAAGTAAAAAAAATCAAACTTCTAAAGTATTTCATACATCTTTTGTTTAAGCATAAATAAAACAGAAGGGTCTTTACCCTAATACAAAGGATCTTAAAAAAGATTCCTCTCCGCAATGAACGAAAAAAAGATTCCAATCCCCCAAAGACGTCAGAACGTTGAAAAAATACTTCGCACAGTGGATTCTCTTTTCTTTCTAAATCTCTTGTTCTAACTTACTTGTATTGTACTACTTTGAAAGTACTTATCGAGATCATGATATATTTTCTTAGTCGCTATTCTTAGTTGGTTTTCTACGGTCTTAGGAGTCAAATTAAGAATTTGAGCTGCTTCTTTATATGAATGACCGCTATTCCTGACCAATTCAAAAATAGATTTACACCTAGGGGGCAATTTTTTAACAGATAATGCAATGAGCTCATTGAGCTCATTGAGCTCATAAATTTGATCTGGCCCCATTTCATGTTGATTCAACATCTGCTCGTCCAGTGAAATGAAATGCCTGTTTCCTCGCTTTCTAATGTGATCGTAGGATAGATTTTTGGTGCACACAAACAAAAAAGATTCTAAATTTTCTATTGAGGCATATTTGTACCTATTTTGCCAAAGTTTAAAAAAAACGTCCTCAACAATTTCCTCTGTAAGACCTTGATCTTTCACGATACTAAAGGCAGCGGTGTATAGCCATTTCGAATGCGCATTGAATAATTCCTCTAATGCACGTTCATCATCATCCTCGCTCATTCTGCGCAAAAGAAATTTATTAGTCATGATGAGATTTGATTGAATGCTGTTTATATCAATTTTAAATTATCATAATATAAGTTAAATAGAAAATAATTAGTAGAAGAATAATTTATACTAAAATTAAAAAGAATTTTTACGAAATCGATTGCGCCCGCTTTGTAAATTATTAAAATAATATGATTGGTCTTTCACCGACAAGGGTTTAAATTTTATCTTAGCCTTTTTGTCTTGGGCATCATGAGCACAAAAATCAATTCTAACCACTTAACTAATTTTAAAATCACGAGATAAGTAATTATTTAAAAAAAGAGGCTAATTGTATTAGGCTGATGCAAAGAAAGCGCTCCTAAAATCTTTTTTTAAAGCTTCAAAAAAGAAATAGGCCTTAGCGCTAAAAAAGGAACCTCGATATGATTTTCTGGAACTAAACTAGACGTCCACTGAACACCAAAATAAATTTTCACTTATAAGAAAATTTGTTTGCCAAAGTCTAGGCTACAAAAATAAATCTATCTTCTTTTTCATCTGGGATGACCTTCAATACATTATTTACCGTGAGTTTGATCAGGGTTTGAGAGGCCAATTGCTTATCAATATTACCAACGGTACATAAAGTATTGACAGTGATTTCCTCATGGTTCCCTAAATAATTTAAGAGTATCTTTTCCTTTTCACCATACTCAAAAGGTGTCGCAGTACCCTTTAAGGAAAATTTTAAGATTTGCCTCAATTCTCTACTGGCTTGAATAGACCTGTCTTCAAGCCGTACAAAGGAACGACCTCGTTTATGAAAAGGTTTTAAAAAGGCAAAATAGGGTTTCTTTTTTCCAGACTCAAATTGATAATGAACGATCGCGCGTTTACCGTCTATGGGTATGATCTGGTATTCATATTCAATTTGAGGCCTACATAACTCCTGCATCGCTTTTTCCATGACATAAAGGGCTTCTTCAGCATCTTTGAGTCCAATAATACTGCCATCGTCATCAACACCTATAAATAAATGCCCTCCTTTTGAATTTGAAAAAGCAACAATTTCTCTGATAATTCTATCGGGATGTTTCGCCTTTAGCTTAAATTCAATTTGATGGCCCTCACCCTGTGCAATCAGCTGCTGGGCCTCTTTCAATGTCATATCTACTTTATTTTATATATCTTCTGCAGTATGATCTTCTATGTTAAACATACTACTGATCAAATCTTTGAATTGCAATCCTTCATCAAGGTTATGCTTACTCAGCACACTGTATTCTGCTAAACCATGCAGTGCCAACTCCATCAAAAATAATCGATAAGCCTCTGATTCCTTTTTGTATTTTTTGTTAACCAAATCGGCCAATCCCGGTACGCTATTCAAGCAAGAGCTGTAATCGGCATTACTAGCATCTAACATTAAGTCAACCATATTCCCTTTCCCAAACCATTCCGAAATGACTTGATAAGGGTTATCCCTTTTTTTACTTTTTCTGATCTCTTCAGGATCCGGAAAGAAATTCACAAATTGAGTTCTTATGGCCTTACTGATCAAGTTAGCTGCTACGATGCCTGGACCTTCTTGTTCTCCTTCATAGACCAGTTCTACTTTCCCAGTTATGGCTGGAATGACCCCAACAAAATCAGCCACTCGGACTGTTGTTTTTTCCGCTCTATTCTTAAACATTCTTCGTTCGGCTGCACTGATTAAATTTTCATAAGCGGAAATAGTCAGTCTTGCTGAAACACCACTCTTGGCATCGACATACTCACTCTCCCGAGCTTCAAAAGCAATCTGCTCAACCAAATCCTTAGCCAACTCAAAAGAATGCACCAGACGCTGCTGCTCTGGCTCCAATTGCGCTTCTTGTTGGGTTATTTTCTTTCCTATCTTTATACTTTTTGGATAATGCGTGATGATCTGACTATCAATCCGATCTTTCAAGGGTGTGACAATACTGCCCCTGTTGGTATAATCCTCTGGATTTGCCGTAAACACAAATTGAACATCTAGAGTCAATCGCAACTTAAAACCTCTTATTTGAATATCTCCTTCCTGAAGGATATTAAAAAGGGCGACTTGAATACGGGCTTGTAAATCCGGAAGCTCATTGATCACAAAAATCGATCTATTGGATCTAGGAATGAGACCGTAATGAATGACCCTTTGATCTGCATAAGAGAGCTTCAAGCTCGCGGCCTTGATGGGATCGACATCGCCAATGAGATCGGCAATAGAAACGTCAGGGGTCGCTAATTTCTCTGTGTATCGCTCATTTCTGTGTAGCCAAGAGATGGCCATCTGATCGCCTTCATCTTTTAACTTAGCCAAGGCGTAATGAGAAATCGGTCTGAGCGGATCATCATTGAGTTCCGAGCCTTGTACCACAGGAATCCATTCATCAAGTAAAAGTACCATCATCCGTGCAATTCGGGTTTTGGCCTGTCCTCGCAGTCCAAGAAAATTGATATTATGCCTGGCTAAAATAGCCCTTTCAATATCTGGAATTACCGTATGCTCATAGCCCCAAATGCCCTCAAAAACTGATTTACCTTCCTGGAAAGAACGTAATAAATTTTTTCTTAATTCATCTTTAATACCAATCGGTGCGTAACCTGATGCCTTCAGTTCTTTCAGTGTTTTAATGGCTAATAAATTTTTTTCTGGTAAATTGTAATATGTCATATGAATTAGAAATTTTTTCTTCGGTTATTTTTATAATCTTCAAAAATAAGATGGCCCAAGCCTTGCAGACTGCTATAGTAGGCATTACCGTTATTGATTTGGGTAAACTCTTGTACAAACTGCTTCAAATAGGGGTCTGAGGCAATCATAAAGGTTGTAATAGGTAAGTGGCTTCTTCTGCATTGCGCGGCTAAATTAAAGGTTTTATTCATTATTTTGGGATCTAAGCCAAAGCTGTTTTTATAGTATTTGATGCCTACCTTCATACAGGTTGGTTTGCCATCCGTAATCATGAAGATTTGCTTATTTTTATTTTTTTTGCGTTTTAGAATATCTATAGCTAATTCCAGTCCCGCAATGGTATTGGTATGATAGGGGCCTACTTGTAAAAAGGGTAAATCTTTAATCTCAATTTGCCACGCATCGTTACCAAATACAATAATGTCAAGGGTATCTTTAGGGTATTTTTGAGTAATTAACTCCGCCAGAGCCATAGCTACCTTTTTTGCTGGTGTGATCCGATCCTCTCCATATAAAATCATGGAATGACTGATATCAATCATTAAGACCGTTGACGTCTGTGCTTTGAAATCCTTATCTTGAATCTCTAGATCTCTTTCGGTCAATCTGAAGTCTTCGGTACCGTTGTTGATCTGTGCGTTTTTCAAACTTTCGGTCAAAGCAATTTGATCCAACGAATCTCCAAACTGGAATTCCCTAAAATCTGTAGTAGTCTCATCTCCTTGACCGAAATAAGGCGTTTTATGATCTCCCTTAGATCCTTTTTTGAGTTTCCCGAAAATTTCTTCTAGCGCATTTTTTCTAATTTTTTGTTCTGATTTGGCGGTAGCCTCAAACGTTCCCTCCTCATTACCCTCTTTAATGTAGCCTTGATCTTTTAAATCTTCCACAAAATTTCCCATACCATAATCTTCAGGCATTAAATTATGTTCTTGGTCCAAATTAGTCAACCAATGGATCGTTTCTGAGACATCACCTCCAGTAATGACCATCAATTGCAAAAAAATATCCCGCAAGCTTTCAAATGAGCCTTTTTTAGCTACTTTTTCGGGGATATATTCGGTGAATCGGTATCCAACCATGATTGTCTTTTTTTATTTAAAAAACATCCTTTTATCTAAAAAAATTTCATTTTGCATGAAAGATTAAAATTTATTTCGTGATGCAAGCGGCTTCATAGGCTTCCTCGTACTTGGGCATGATCTGAGATAATTCAAATGATAATGCTTTTTTATAAGCCTCTGCTTTGAATTTTGGTAGGTTTTCCTCATGCAGCACATGTAGGGCTTTTTCCACCATCTCCTCAATATCCCCCACATCGCACGTGTACCCGGTAACTCCATCTTCGTTCAATTCGGTCAGTCCTCCAACATTCGTGCTGATCAAGGGTACTTGGCAGGCCATCGCTTCGAGTGCAGCCAAACCAAAACTTTCTTTTTCAGAAGTCATGATAAATACATCGCAAACAGATAAAATTTCTTCAACGTTGGACATTTTACCGAGAAAACGTACGTCCTGAATACTACACGTCTCACGGGTCATTTGTTCCATTGTAGATCTCTCGGGACCGTCACCCACCAACAACAACTTCACTGGTATCTGTTGACTTACCTTACAAAAGACAGTGATCACGTCTTGCACCCGCTTCACTTTTCTAAAGTTAGAAACATGTACCATAAGTTTTTCTCCATTGGGACATATCGCCTTTTTAAAATGATCTTTATGCTGCTTTTTAAACTTATCAATATCCACAAAATTAGGAATCACCTTGATCTCTTTTTGAATATCAAAAAGAGCATGAGTATCGCTTTTAAGAGAATTTGAAACTGCCGTCACCACATCTGATTGGTTAATGGCATAAGTCACCACTGAAGCATAGGTTGACTCTTTACCCACCAAGGTGATATCTGTCCCATGTAAGGTGGTTACTATGGGAATAGTAACCCCTTTGGACGCCAATATTTGCCTTGCTAAAATTGCCGCTGATGCATGAGGGATGGCATAATGGACATGTAGTAAGTCTAATTTTTCATATTCAACCACATCCACCATTCTTGCTGCCAAGGCGATCTCATAAGGGGGATAGTCAAATAGAGGATAATCTTTGACAGATACCTCGAAATAGAAAAGATTTTCACTCAAAAAATCCAATCTCGTGGGCTGTGCATAGGTGATGAAATGAATCTGATGGCCTTTTTTGGCAAGTCCCATTCCTAACTCCGTAGCCATCACCCCACTCCCGCCGTAAGTGGGGTAGCAAACAATTCCAATTTTCATTTCTGTAAATTTATCTTTAGTAAAGCTCAAGATTTTATTTGTTTTGTCCTCATTTCCCTACTTAGGAGATAGAGATTAACTAAAATTACCTAAATTATTTTTGGGTTTGAAGGATGGATACGTCAATCGACGAAGCAAGATAGCATCTAAACATAAACAATTTCAAAAATCTATATTTTGTCTCATTATTTCATCTAAATATTTCAATTTTGCAGTAACTTAAAGTTTTTCAAAACGAACTTCCAAACATTTCAATAAATTTATAGAAATAAAAGGTTGATGGGTAGGTGCTTGGAGGATTATTTTATCTTCCTACTTACGAAAGTAAAGTGGCTTTGTAATGTCATTTTTGTCTCCTACCCAAGTAGAGGCCCAGTTAAAGAACAACCATAAATAGTTAACTCAAAATGAAGTTACCCTCTTTCGTTAAATTGCCTGGTCATAAAAAGTTTACCATTACTCCGAGATACTATGATCCCATCAAAGAGGAAATACTGGAGCGCACCGAAATGATTAAAAGAGAGATGTCTGGAGAAGAAAATTTTGGGGTAAGGGCTCATAAGATCACCTTCGATAGACGGTCCAGTCCTGGGCCGAATACTTCTGGACTACAAATCATCATTGCCGCTGGTTTGGGATTGGCTTTTTTGAGTTGGCTTTATTTTGGAAACCCTGTTTTACACTTCCTTTGGCTTATTATTCCCATCTACCTATTTTTGAAATTCAAAAAAAAAGCAACTAAGCACTAATGCCAGACATCGTCCATGTACTGCCTGATCATATTGCCAATCAAATTGCTGCTGGAGAAGTCGTTCAAAGGCCTGCCTCGGCCGTAAAAGAACTGCTCGAAAACAGTATAGATGCTGGTGCTAACGAAATTAAGGTATACATACAGGAAGCTGGAAAAACCCTTATTCAAGTGGTGGACGACGGCAGGGGAATGTCTGAAAAAGATGCCATCATGTGCTTTATGAGACATGCGACTTCCAAATTAAAAGATGCCAAAGATTTATTTAGACTAAAATCAATGGGTTTTAGAGGCGAGGCACTCGCCTCTATTGCAGCGGTCGCACAAGTCGAATTAAAAACAAAAACAGATGATCTTGAGTTAGGCCTGTTGGTCAAGGTTGAAGCCAGTGACCTCGGCAAACAAGAACCCATAGCCATGCAAAATGGCACGAGCTTGTCCATTAAAAATCTTTTCTTCAACCTTCCTGCACGTAGAAACTTTTTAAAAAGTAATCCAGTAGAATTCCGACACATTCATGATGAATTTCAAAGGATTTCAATCGCTCATGCAGATATAAAATTCTCATTACACCACAATAATGAGGAAGTTTACAACTTAGAGCCCAGCAAACTCAGCAAACGTATTGTCCAAATTTTCGGAAATAATTATCAGCAGCAACTCATCCCTTGCCAAGAAGAAACGCCTACAGTTAGGATCTCAGGCTATGTAGGTAAGCCCACATTTGCAAAAAAAACCAGAGGGGAACAATTCTTTTTTGTAAACCGTCGTTTCATCAAAAATCATTATCTCAATCATGCCGTTTTAAAAGCTTTTGAGGGGCTTTTAAAACCAGAGGCTCATCCCTTTTATATATTGTTTATCGAAATTGATCCCAAAGACGTCGATGTAAATGTTCACCCTACCAAAACAGAGGTCAAATTCACCGATGACCGTTTACTGTATGGCGTAATTGTGGCCGCCGTACGCCAAGCTTTGGCCACTTCAAATGTAGCGCCCTCTATAGACTTCGATACAGACGTTAATTTTGCCTTATTTTCTCCACCAAATGGGGCTGATCAGGTATCTGAATCAGATAAAAAATATACCCAATTCAAAAATATCCCAAACTTCAATAGTTCATCAAAAAATTGGCAATTATTGTACGAGAATGCACATAATGAAGAACTGATCAGTAGGGAACAAGCGAAACATGAACTTCAACAGCAAGATCGGATGCTGCTAAACAGTGATCCTCATTCGGATCATCAAAATAGTTCGCCCAATCCTCAAACCCTGTGTATACATAACCGCTTCCTCTTGCGTCAAGTAAAGAGCGGTATGGTACTTATTGATCAAAGAGCGGCACATGAGAGGATTCTTTATGAACGATATCTTGAACATTATCGTCAAAATCAAGGTGTTTCACAGTCCTGCTTATTTCCTAGTCAACTTTCTCTCAATCTTGCAGATTTTGATTTGGTCCTATCGCTAAAGGATGAAATTCAAATGCTTGGTTTTGAATTTGAACCATTTGGTAAAAACTGTATCGTCATCAATGGCACACCTCCAGAAATTGGTAAACTGTCTGAAAAAGACCTTTTTGAAGATTTGATCGAACAATTTAAGATGAATCAATCGGAAATTTCGCTCAATAAAACCGAAAATTTAGCACGTTCTATGGCAAAACGTACGGCCATAAAAATCAGCGAAAAATTGGCTGATGAAGAAATTTCAAAAATATTTGACTTATTATTTGCCTGCAAACAACCCAATTATACGCCGGATGGTCAGGCAACTTTTGTAGTTTTGAGTATAGATAAAATGATTTCACTTTTCAATTAACAAATATGTTTGGAAGATTAACCCCTACGGTCAAGTACATTTTAATTGCGAATGTGGGGATCTTTGTTTTGCAATCTTTATTGAATTTGCCATTATCCTCTTGGTTGGGATTGCGTGTAGTTTTTTCTGATCAATTCGCGCTACATCAGTTCATCACCTATATGTGGATTCATGCCAACTTCAGCCATCTATTGGGAAATATGTTTGCCGTTTTTGTTTTTGGGCCGTTATTAGAGCAAACCTTCGGGGAAAAAAAATTCCTCATCTTCTATCTGGCCTGTGGTATTGGAGCAGGCTTGCTTTTTGGTTGTGCTAATTTTATAGAGCAATATCAATTGAAAGCAGATACGGAGACCTATCTCGATAATCCAAATCCCGATGACTTTAGCTTATTCATTTCTGAACACAAGTCGCGTCGATTCAATTTGCAAGGATTGGCCGAGCTCTCAGATGGCTTTTATGATAATCCACAAGATCCAGATTACATAAAACAAACGATGAGTGCCGTCTCACAGATATTTGATCTCAAAACGAATATTCCAATGGTTGGTGCCTCAGGGGCAGTTTATGGCATATTGATGGCTTTTGCGATGCTATTTCCTAACTTGCAGCTCATGCTTTTATTTCCACCTATTCCCATTCGAGCCAAATATTTGGTTTTTATTTACGGAGCCATAGAACTTTATTCCGAATTAAATCGTTCAGAAGGTGATAATGTGGCGCACCTGGCGCATTTAAGCGGCATGCTGATCGCCTTCATCCTTATTCGAATTTGGATCAATAACAAAACGATTAAACCTTACTAATTATGAATACAAGTGAAAATCTGCTTGATGAATTCAAAAATGCTTGGAACAAGCCCAACAATGCCATTGCGCAGATCATAATCATAAATGTTATTGTTTTCTTAGTAATGCTGACCTTGAGCATCTTTCTTAAAGTGAGTGGTGGAGCAGAAATCTATAGGTCTCTAGAGGAGTTATTGATGCTTCCCTCCGATCTCAATTCATTTTTATTTCAGCCGTGGTCTATCATTACCTACTTTTTTTTACATGCTGACTTATTCCATATTTTATTCAATATGTTGGTCCTCTATTGGTTTGGGAAACTTATCGTAGAATATTTAGGCAGTGACAAAGTAATTTCACTTTATGTGCTTGGTGGTCTTGCTGGTGGACTGCTTTATTTGATCATTTACAACACTCTCCCCTTTTATGAAAGTCAGCAAATTTCCAGAATGCTTGGCGCTTCAGCTGGGGTGTATGCCATCATTACGGCGGCAGCCACTTTACTGCCTAATTATACATTCCATTTACTTTTGATTGGACCCGTAAAGATTAAATATATTGCCTTTTTTTATATCATTCTTTCTTTTTCACAAACCGTAGGTGCGAATGCAGGAGGCGAATGGGCACATTTAGCAGGGGCTGCTATGGGTTATGTGTACATCAAGCAAATACAAAAAGGCCAGGATCTCGGTGGTTGGATTCTTCAAATTATTGATTTTTTCAAAAGCTTTTTCAGACAATCCTCAAAAATTAAAGTCACCCACAGAAGCAAGCCCAGAAAAAAAGCGAAAGCAGCTGCTGAAGCAAATCACGATACATCGCCCCTGTCCACTCACACTTCCGAACAAGATGAAATAGATGCCATTTTGGATAAGATTTCACAAAAAGGATATGAGAGTCTGACCAAAGAGGAAAAACAGAAACTTTTTAACGCCAGTAAAAAATAAACTTACTTTTTATTTGCCAGCTGTCCGCAGGCAGCATCAATATCTTTACCTCGACTCCTTCGTATATTGACGATGAGCTTCTTGGATTTCAAAAAATCTGCAAATTGCTCCAACTTGTCAGCAGTTGTATTTTGATATTTGGCCTCAGCGATCGGATTGTATTCAATAATGTTGATTTTGGAAGGTATTGATTTAACAAAATGCCATAACTCCTCTGCATCCTCGAGACCGTCGTTAAAATTATCAAAAACGATGTATTCAAAAGTAATTTGATTTCCTGTTTTTTGATAAAAATAAAGCAATGATTCCTTCAACACCTTCAATGTATTGGTTTCATTGATAGGCATGATTTGATTCCTTTTTACGTCATTGGCAGCGTGCAGAGACAAGGCCAAGTTGAATTTGACTTGATCGTCAGCCAGCTTGATGATCATCTTGGAAATACCTGCAGTGGATACCGTGATTCGCTTAGGCGACATATTTAGTCCATCTGTGGCAGTAATCCGCTCAATGCTCCGTAATACGTTCTTGTAATTAAGTAAAGGCTCTCCCATCCCCATAAAAACAATATTACTTAGAGGCGTATCAAAATGCCTTTTGGCTTGCTTGTCTATTTCAACCACTTGATCATAAATCTCTGCTGGATCTAAATTTCGCTTACGGTCCATATAACCCGTGGCACAAAACTTACAACTCAACGAACACCCTACTTGAGAGGAAACGCAGGCCGTCATTCGATCATCTACTGGAATCAAAACTCCCTCCACTAGAGCTTTATCATGAAGTGAAAAAGCCAATTTTATAGTTCCATCATTCGATTTTTGATCGGTCTGCACTGAGATCGGTAAAATATCAAAATCTTTGGCCAATTGTGCGCGCATCAATAGGGAGAGATTGGACATTTCCTCAAAAGTATGTGCCGACTTAACCCATATCCATTCCCAAATTTGTTTTGCACGAAACGCCGGTAATCCTGTTTCCGATATGTAATCTTTCAATTTATCGAATGTCAACTTACGAACGTCTTGCTTCATAATGCAAATTTAGGGGCAATTGCCCATTATTCTACCACTAAGGTGCGGATCTCCTGAGTCAATTCCCCGGAAGCTGAGAGGCCCATTAACATTACATCATATTCACCAGGTATATCTGAAGTAAATAATTCGTATTTAGTATTCGAATCTGGATGACTTTTTGTCTCAAATAAAAGCATGGTTCTCCGATCGGGTATCCTTATCTCTCGAGGATCATTATGATTAGGAGTATAATATTGTTTTTCACTTTCCATCCCTTTGTAAATATAATTCAATCCATGAGGCTCAAATCCATATAAATCCTCATCCATGGTCGTAAAAAAAATCAACCCATCAAGCTTGACTGGACCTATATAATAGCGTTCTGCAAGAATTTTTATCGTTTTTATATTATACGGGGAGTAGGACAATACTTCTTGAGGACTTGCCACCACCCCATCAAAGAGTACCAAATAGATCCCTGTAGGTCTGTAGCCTTTTAATGATTCTGGCCAGCGAATTTCAAAATCATAATCATTATCGGATTTACTGATTCCAATCTCGGGAATATATTCAATAAAAGAATCTCTGACGGTTGGGAATCGTGTATAATCATCAACATTAAAGATCCGAAAATTAATTTCTTTCTTTTCTTTTTTTTTCGAAGTTAATACCCGGTCTTTTTTTAAATGATGATAAGCATTTTCAACTTGTAAGTGTATGCTATTGGCCACAATTTCCTTAACCAAGAGCGAATCATAAGACAAAGGCCAACTCTTTAATTTCGGATATTCCTTATAAAACTCATCCTCTATTTTGATCTCAAATAGATTAGCATCATCATTAAGTACGCTTATATAAGCCTCTCGGTCCCCATCAATATATTCAATATTCAATAAGAATCTCCCTGCACTGTCTGACTTAGATAAACTTAAGCTTTCTTCTTCCCCTGGCACTGAGAATGTAATAATTTGATTTTCAACTGACTGATCTCCATTCGCTTTAATAAACCCCTGCAGTAAGTCATTTCTATATTCAGGTAGGTAATCAAAAGACTTTAATGTGATAATTTTGGACCAATCGACCTTTGAAAACAATAACCATGTATTAATATCGGTATATTTTGTCCACTTGGCCTGAAGGGGTGGAGATATTAGCTTACTATTAATTTGATTGAGTCGTAATGACCTTGGTTGCTCTGATTTTTTATTCACCATCATCGTACTGACACTCAAATTTGAATCTAAAACAGAAAATTCAATATGGCCTCTAGGCACAGATACGAGCTGTTGCTCAGAAAGGTCGGAAAGTCCCCCGTTATAAAATAATCTTTCAGCCATTATCGCCCCTTGGTTATCTAAGATCTCAGCCCTCAATAATTTGTTTGGTAAACTGACTTTTCTTATATTGACTGGCTCTCGGGGCTCATTACTCTTTTCAATATATATATTGTGGCGATCACGTATTCTGAACAATGTTATATCTAATTGACTCTTGGCATGGTTATCTATGAGTTTAAAAGTATATGAGTTCGGCATTTCTTGCATCGTAATCGTACTGCAATTTTCACAAGCCTCGGGGAGGTCTAAAAATTTAAAGACAGCCCCTTCAGTATAAATCATTTGATAACTTCTACCCTTCTCAGGAGTAAAAGAAAATTGAGCCAGCCCATCTAGTGAATTGATATCGGCTTGTTTCTCACCTAGGTCATCCACTAATTTCCCTTTAAACGAGACTCCTTGTTCCTGATGGTCTGAATAACGAACAACTACTTTATTACTCACTCCCATAACTAATTTCCCTCCCTCAGCATAAAATCTCATTTGCAAATTTGTAATAATTGGCGGAGTATAAATTTCAAAAGGGTTATAAATGCTAATCGGAACTCGACAAAAGTCTTTCCTATTTTTCATCCATCGGGTATACGCAATTAAATCATAATTTCCAGACTTAATTAAAGTAGAAATAAATAAATCTCCTACTATCAATCCCTGCTCCAAGGTCAGCTTGGTTTGGTATATAGGATTTTGATTCTCATCCAATAGTTCAATATAAAGTAGAGAACTCAAACCTGATAGCTTTCCTGTTTTAGAACTGGTAACAAACCCTTGAAAATATATATTCTCCCCAGTCAAAAATTGATTTTTGTTCGTTACAAGCAATACTTCTTCTTGAATATTACCTTGACCAAAAGCAGATAATTGAAAAAAAAGTAATGAAAGGGCTATATAGTTTCTAAAAGATCTCATTCCCAAAAATCTGGCACCTCAATATTGCCTAATATTCTACAGTCAGAACAGTTTTCCGATGTCATAAAATATAGTCGCAAGTCCGAATCATAAGTCCATATTACTCTTTTTGCATTTATATCATCAGCAACATAACCTTCTAAGGCAAATGCTGAAATAGAATCTATATCCATACCACAATTCTTAGGCCAATAATTAACATTGAATCCATCAGAGACAAAAGTTTTAGGTTCAAAAAATGACATTTTAGAGGATACTCCTGAAACGTCAAAGTTTCCCATCACCAATTCTTTTGGATCTGTTAACGATTTTATATTTCCAGAAATATTACCTTTTTGTTTGTCAAATAGTGAGCCTCCAGATTCATTGTTTTCCTTGAGTCGTTTATAATATTGATAAGTAGCATTAGACAACGCATATTGCTTAACCTTCACTGCTGTCTTAAAAGATAAATTCTGATCATTCTCATTAATGAAATGAACAGGGAATTCCGTGAGTTTGGAGTTATTTAAAGAAAAGGCAGATCCTAATAATAAAGCAGTACTAGTATCTCCTCTAAAGCATACCTCCACACTTTTTAAATCTGTCTCTTCTCTTAATATTGCTTCCCTTGTCTTAGGTACATAAACGTATTCTGAAGGATTAGGAACTCTCCATTCATAGGTCTCTTCCCATATATATCTGAAAGTACTTACTTCATAATCATTCCAATCACTTTCTATAAATAGTTGGACTCCATTTAATAATTCCGCACTCTTCTCTGAGGGTAATTGCACATATCTTCCATATAAAGTATCAATGGGAGGCGCTTCATTCAATATTTCTTCAGAAGATAGGTATTCATGGCCATTTTTTATCTTGATTCTCAATCGATAGCTTTGACCCACGATGCCTTGATAGGTGGACGACGTTACATAATTTCCAGGCTGCCCTTCCGTTAATGTGACCACATCACCGTCACTGTTCTCGATGGTTACAGTGGCCTCATTAATGGTTGTTAGATTTGTGATTCCTAATCCAGAGGTATAGGATAACCTCACACTGTGGGTTTTTTCTTCATTGGTTAATAACCCATCTACCACGATCAAAGGTGGCCCCACTTCATCAATCAGTTCATATTCATAGGGTTCTATGCAAGAAAAGGTAATAACTAAAATGAATAAATGAATTTTATTTTTAATCTCTAACCTCATATTTTGAAATTGAAGGTAATTGTAGGGATTGGATTTGAAAATACTGTCATTTTGTAGCCCTCAACATCTCCATCAACGGTCTTAAAAAAAATCGAATACACGTTATCCCTACCAAAAACATTATAAATCGAAAAGGTCCAGAACGAGTGGCCCAATTTTTTTATTTTGTGCGTCCCTTCTACATCAAATCCTATGTCAACTCTGAAATAATCAGGAATACGAAAAGCATTTCTATTCGAATAGAGCAGACTTTCAGCATTATTAAATTTCCACTTCCCAATGGGATAAGTAACCGGCCTTCCACTTGAGTAAATCAAGTTTAAGGATAAACTGTACCTTCTTGTAAATTTATAATTAGTTACCAAATTTAAATAATGTGGCTTATCATAATTAGTCTCGAAAAAAGCCCCTCCATTGACCCTTTCCTCAGAAAAATTCCCATTTAAACGGATAAAACTTCGTGACCATGTATAATTAAACCAGCCTGTAAACCATCCATCAGACTTTTTTGCGGATAGCTCCAATCCATAAGATTTGCCCTCTCCTTGAAGCAAATCAATCTCAATATTTTTATTGAATTGCAAATCTGCACCTACTTTGAAATCAACTAAATTCTCAATTAATTTATAATAGCCCTCAACTGAAAACTCTAGAACATCATTTCCAAGGATGTTTTTGTAATACCCAATTGAAAATTGATCCGCTATTTGGGGCGCCAAATATTTACCTGACAATCTCCAAATGTCAGTAGGTGCTAATGACGCAGAATTAATGAGCATGTGAATATATTGTCGAGACCTATTATAGCTCATTTTCAATGAACTTAGATTTGAAAGAGAAAATCTGCCCGATAATCGCAATTCAGGACCATGATAGGTAGCCATTGACGTTCCGTTTTCATATGAAAGCGTATCAGTAATAAAATCTTTGTTTAAGGGCTTATTAAGGGCATATTGATATGATTCTGAAGGACCTAACCGAGTATACAAAGAATATCTTAACCCTGCGTAAAGTGAAATATTTTTCGTAGGATCATATTGATTAGAAAAATAAATTGCTGACTCGAGGGCTTGTTCGGGGTTAATCTTATCATAACCAATATCAGATAGTCCTCCCAAGGGTTCTCGAATCCCCGGATTGATCTGATATCTTTTTGTACTACCCCCAAAGTTGAAATGATTTTTATCATTTAAATAATAATTGAAATCCACAGTTCCTGCCCATTCGGCGATATCATAATTAATTTCAAATGCCTGCGATGACAACTGGTCATAACCAATATCATAGCGATATTGACTACCCGTAAGCCGTAGGGATCCGTTAAAGTCATCGTTGAATTTTCGCATCCATTTTACCGAAAAGTTTGCATTTGTATAATTGAAATCAGAATAGCCAAGTAAGGAGTCAGAACTCAATTGAAAACTATCAAAGCTGTAATAACTTGAAGCCGAAAGTGTATTTTTTTCATCTATTTTATGATCCAATTTAATCATCAAATCATGGAAAACAGCATTTTGATTGCCCAGCGGAGAGTTTCTTATTTGTTTGAGTACAAAATCAGAATAAGTTGCTCTTCCCCCCAACATGAGCGATGTTTTATCTTTTATAATAGGCCCTTCAAATAAAAGACTCGAAGTGATGGGTCCTAGACCGGCTTTGACTGAATACTTTTCTTTATTCGGTTCTTTAGTCGTAATGTCAAATACAGAAGAAAGACGCCCCCCATATTTAGCTGGAATCCCTCCCTTAAAAAGTTCCATGCCTTCTAAAACCTCTGAATTAAATATAGAAAAAAATCCAAAAAAATGTGATGTGTTATATACGGTAGCCCCATCGATTATAAAAAGATTTTGATCTGCTTTGCCCCCTCTTATATTAACCCCTGCGGCACCCTCTCCAACTGCTTGGACTCCTGAAGTTGTTATCGCTGCCTTAACGATGTCCCTTTCCCCCAAAAGGGTAGGCAAATTTTTAGTTTCTTCAATCCCTAACCTTGTGACCCCCATTTGGGTCTGTTGGATATTATTATCTCGATCTGACATAACCATCACCTCATTTAAAGCTATGATGTCCACATCCATCTCAATATTCATTGTCCCTTCAGAAAAGGCAACAATATTACGATAGGTATTTTTCATCTCAATGGATTGGATTAATAAAACATGCTCTCCTGAAGGCACATTCAACGCATAAAAACCTGAACTATCTGTAGTTGTACCTGTGAATGGCTCTTGTAGGTATACAAAAGCACCTTCTACAGGATTTTTATTATCACTCCGAGTGATGTATCCCGCAATCGTTACTGTTTTGCTAGTTTCAAATTTATTTCTTGATCCAATTTCAAAGATTTCGCTTTCTTTATTTGCTTGATTGATCTCATTGCCTATTTCCTTTTCAAAAATCAAGCCCTTATCAACCGGATCATATACTATTTTATCATTAAAGAATCCGCTTATCGCAAAAGTTGAAAGGATAGGTTTTTTATAGGAAAGGATAATTTCTTTGCCATTTATGAGATAACTAAAATCATGATTTAATAAAAGGAAATCTAAGGCTGATTCCAAAGAAAGTTCCTTGAATTCTCCACTGATCAACACCGTATCAATCCAATTTTGATCATAATAAAATTTTATGTCTAGCTCATGTTCTAGTTCAACTAGAACTTCATATAATGGTGTGCCGTTGTAACTGCCGTTAACTACTGCACTTTTTTGAGCAAAACAGTAGGAGGAAGTCAACATAATCCAAATGAATAAACGCCCACTCACAATCCCCAATTTTTCTCCGAACAAAACTTAGTTAAAATCATGATATCAACATCATTACCTGGCTTAATCAATAAATTATTTGCCCTTATGTATTCTTTAATTTCTACCTTATGTAGGTCAAACATTTGAAAAAATGCTTTTTTATTTTTTATTCTGATACTTCTGTTGGCCCTCATTAAATAATAGTAATCTAGCTCATAGAATGCTACTGAGGGAAACCCTTCGTCCCCGTTTTCAAAAGTTTGACTTTTCATTCTTTTCACAAAAACTTTGAGCTGAGGATAATCTGATAATAATTGATAAAAACCCGTTTTTTCAGGCGCTTCATCTCCCTCTAATCGAACAAATAATGCTGAATTAATTTCAAATCTCGACACCAGGTTTTGCGATAATTTAAGTGGTTCGACCATGGTTTCTGCATTGGTTGTGTTTTGAATAATCAAAAGATCTTGAAAAACATTATAGAGCATATTAACCTCAAAAACTTGGCCTTTGTAGATTATCGTTCCTAAATCCCATTTATTTTTAATAAAATATTCATGCGTTTTTAGCGCTTTGGTCCGGAAAGGATAAAAGGAACCATCAATTAAAGAGGTACGCTCCAAGCCAACTATACTATCATACCAAACGTTAAGCTTTCCATCGAGATCCAAATTTCCTATCTTATATTGGGCTTGAGACTGCCCATAAGTAAGCAAATAGGATATAAAAAAAAGTGTTAAAAGCGCAATACGGCTCATCGATATTAAATTGATTAAAAATCCCCCTTTTATTTTCTTTTTATGAATACGCTGCCACAAAAAACAATAATTATTACTTTTTTAGTATATAATGTATACAATCCTTTAACAAACGATCAACATCCAATTTCCATCCAAGATTTTTAAAGATCGACGCTTTAAAAGAAATTTGTTTACAATTTGAGCAATTTAGTGTATGAATGTTTCTCATTCAAATACGCTGAAATCAACCACTTATTTCTTCACATATAATATCCAATAATAGTTTCAAATTATGAGGCTCTTCAAGAATTTCTCAGATTTATAAATTTAAGTGGTCCGTGATATTAATTAAATCTCATTCCCATCTTTAAAAGATAAGGTTCAAAATTAAATGAGTCCATTTTTTATAATAATGGAGGTGGATTCTTTCAAAAAAGAACCACAAAACACAGATTGTCTTTTTAACAAGCCAAAGGATAATAAGGAACCCCTGAATTCCCTTCAAGTGTAGTGCCAATAACTTTGTTTTTCGCCCTTCTCAGCAAAATCTTGATCTCCGGAGTTTCAAACAATACTTGATAAAACCCGGGTGTATCCGGTGCTTCAATTCCTTCTAATCTCTTAAACATCCTATCCTCCAGTTCGAAATAAGGTACTGAGCCAATTTCAGTGGTTCCATCTTGGTTAAACTATTGGTTGCATTTTGAATAAGCAATAGATCGTGAAAGGTGTTATATAACATATTGACTTCAAAAGTTTAACCTTTATATGTAATCTTTCCAAGCTGCCAGTTTTTTTCTATGAAGTATTCGTGTGAATGGAGTGACTTATTCTGGAAAGGATATAAGCTACCCTCAATTAATATGGTATTGTCCTGGCCAATCATCGAATCATACCAAAGTGTCATATGATCATCAAGATCCAGTGTACTGATGCTATATTATTACATTATCCAATGAGGTAAATAAATTAAGAATGAAAATAAAAAGAGCTTTAAAAAACTTCATGAAAAAAAGTAAGAGCTTAATTATTATTTAAAAATTAATTTTTGTCTACAAAAGATCTTCTAATAAAGTGGCTCATAAGGAAACGCGTGTAATATATAATAAAACCGATCCGTCATGAGGCTAACATAAAATAAATATGATTTGAGCGAATTGAAATTCTTTTGAAAGCCCCCCTTATTTTTATAAATTTAGCTATAATTTAAATTTTTGTCTTGATTAACTATTTTTCTCAACCCCCAAAAACTTTTTACATGAAAACCAGAGGTAAAGAATAATTTTTTATTGCTGTAGTTTTCGATAGATTAGCCGGAATGAATTCAATCACAGATGGGATCCAATATTTAACCCGTTTCCTTGGAAAAACCATTTCTTGGAGCTCCCTCATTTTGACTTTTATCATCGTTATAGATGTATTCTTTCGCTATGTTTTTAGTATCACCTCTGCAGCAACTTTTGAGATAGAATGGCATCTATTTGGCCTTATGTTTCTATTGGGTGCTGCCTGGACACTTGATCAGGATAAACATGTTCGTGTAGACCTTTTCTATCAACGCTTTGGTCCAAAAACTAAGGCTCTGATCAATCTCATTGGCACATTGATTTTCCTAATTCCTTTTTGTTGGGTCACTCTGATCACAAGTATAGATTTTGTCCAAAGTTCATTTTTACTCAATGAAACCAGTCCAGATCCTGGCGGATTACCCGCGCGATATTTAATTAAATCAGCCATTCCCCTAGGTTTTTGTTTATTGATGCTTCAAGGCGTCGTACTCATGCTCAATTCGATAAAAACATTGTTAAAATAATGTACGAATACCTGCCTATTATTTTTTTTATAGTTGCTTTTATATTGATTCTTATAGGCTACCCTGTCGCCTTTACTTTAGGAGGTGTAGCCGTTATTGTGGGCGTTTGGGTATTTGATGTTGATTTTTTTTACCTCCTCTCTTTAAGAATTTTTGGCACCATGCAGAATTTTGTCCTCTTAGGGGTTCCCCTCTTCGTTTTCATGGGTATGATGTTGGAAAAATCGGGCATTGCTGAAAAACTCTTAGAGACGATGGCCTTATTGTTTGATAGATTTAAAGGAGGTTTGGCTTTATCTGTGATCGTCGTAGGGGCTTTGCTTGCAGCGTCTACAGGTATCGTGGGTGCCACGGTTGTCACTATGGGCTTGATCAGCCTTCCTACCATGCTCAAACACGGCTATGCGCCCACCCTTGCCATGGGAACGATCGCAGCTTCAGGTACTTTGGGACAAATCATCCCACCCTCTGTAGTGTTGGTCTTGCTGGCAAGTGTATTGAATGTTTCGGTAGGCGCTTTATTTCTTGCCGCCATCGTACCTGGTTTTTGCCTGATTGGCATGTATATGACTTATGTGATCATCTATGCCCAGCTATACCCAAATCAGGCACCGGCCATGCCCCCCGAAGAAGTTGCTCATTTTCGAAATAAAGGATTTTCAAAAGAGATTATTCAGTCTTTTTTATTGCCCTTACTATTAATCGTACTGGTGTTGGGAACGATTATTGGAGGTATCGCTTCTCCCACCGAAGCTGCTGGAATTGGGGCGATGGGTGCTTTAATTCTCACAGCCTATAAAGGAAAACTGAATAAAAAAATCCTTGGGGCAGTTACCAAAGAAACGCTCATGCTCACCTCAATGGTTTTCATGATTCTAATCGGGGCCACAGCCTTTTCTTTGGTCTTTAGAGGGCTTGAGGGGGACAAACTTTTCTTAGAGATAATTTCTAAATCTAATTTGGGGCCTAATGGGTTTTTGATTTTAGTCATGATCATGGTTTTTATTGCAGGATTTTTTATCGACTTCATTGAGATCATATTCATTGTCGTTCCCATCGTTGCTCCCATATTTACCAGCATGGGTGTGGATTTGGTGTGGGTAGGTATATTATTGGCCATCAACCTTCAAACCTCTTTTTTAACTCCTCCGTTTGGGTTTGCCCTCTTCTACCTCAAAGGCGTCGCCCCTCCCGAAATAAAAACCAAACAACTCTACATAGGGATCCTACCATTTGTAGTTATTCAAATTATTTTTCTATGCCTCTTGATTCTTTTCCCACAATTATTAAAAATCTTTTAAGAAAGATGCAAGATATCCTGATTGAGATATGTAACATTGGCTTTTACAAATAAGACTTTAATTTTTCGAAAAAGGACTTAGGTTCCAGATACCATCTTCATTGGTGACCCAGCTATTGATTCAATTCTGAGGCCTAATAATTCTGGGTATTTTAAATAATTATCACGGAATGATTGAGCTCTATGAGTAAATAAAAAAAGCGGATATCACCCTTAGATAATACCCGCTTCTCCTATTCTTGGTCTGGATGACAGAGTTACACCCATACCCTATAAATATTTAAATATCAATCAGTTAAAATCACTAAAATTAAACTGTTAACCGAATTGTTGACGATTACATAAATGCCCTTAAAGTAAAATGCTTTACTTTCTGATAAATTAAAGATATAATTTGTGATTAAAAAAATCGGAGAAGATGGATCAAATCTTTAGAAAAATAAATTCATTCTAGATTTAAGGTTATAAAATTAAAAAGCTGTCTGTAGATTGTCATTTACCAGAACATTAATAGTAAGATAACGACCTTCATATTTGCAGTTTTAATTATTCAAATTGCTAAAATGAAAAGGGATGAACAAACTTCTACTACTCCAACAATTGCAAGATGAATTAAATGCAATCAAAGAAACTGCAACCACCATATTAGAACGTTCAAACCGGTCTATAGCTTTATGCCATAATTTCCTCAGAAAGTTTAAAAAAGAAATTATTCAAAATGGATTTACTTCAGAACAAGAGGAAATATATTTTTTAAAAATATAAAATAAGTTCCATTAAAGGAATTGATATATTTTTCTGAGATACGTTCATTCGAAATGCAATATTCAAAGGCCAATAAACCTGCGCAAGTACAGGCAAAGACAATTGTTAGCGCAAGCACCGTAGTTCTACATCCGCAGCTTATTTGTACGTGGCCAACCCTAGGTTATCTTTATGTTTTCTTATATTTTTCAATTACTAAAGCCACCAAAATAAGGAGCCCTAAAATAATTTTTTGTAGGTAACTTTCTATACCAATTAAATTCATGCCATTCTGTATGACACCTATAACAAAAGCACCAATGAGCGTTCCCCATATTTTACCCTCACCTCCCATAAGACTGCTTCCTCCAATTACGACTGCTGCAATAACATAAAGTTCGTAAGAAGTGCCATAGGTAGGAGAACCACTGTTTAATTGAGATGCTAAAATGATACCTCCAACGCCTGCTAAAAGTCCACAAATGGCAAATACGATAATCGTTATTTTCTTTATTGGCACACCGGATAATTGAGCCGCTCTTAAATTACCTCCAATAGCATATACATACCTTCCAAAAACAGTTTTAGTCATGATAATATTTGCAATAAAGTAAAGCGCAACCATTAAAAGTACCGAAATAGGAATGCCAAATACTCTGGCCCTACCCAGCCAAACAAAACTTTCTGGTATTTGATAAATGGATTGCCCCTCGGAGATAGTATACGCTATGCCACTGGCAATAAGCATCATAGATAAGGTTACAATAAAAGAAGGAATATTAAAATAGGTTGTAAAAACGCCAGATAACACTCCTAGAATACCACAAACTACAATAGCCACCAGCCCAGCAATAACAACAGATGATGTGCTCGCATCTTCAGCACCCATATAGGAGGCAATTAATGTGGTTACAATTACAGCGGACAGTGCAATTAAACTACCCACAGATAAATCTATCCCACTTGTAATAATTACCATTGTCATTCCTATAGCAATAATGGCGATTACAGCAATTTGGTCTGCCACGTTCAATAGATTTTCCTTCTTTAAAAAATTAGACCCACTACTTGCTCTTATGGTCGCCACCTTAGCATTCTTTAATTCTGGGAAATTTGTTTGCATTTGCTGAAACAATAACCATTTCTTTGCCTTATTTGAAAGCACGATATGTTCAGGAATTTCATTGGCTTCTATTAAGGAAACGATTCTTTTTCTCACTGCTGGTGGAGTTTGCGAAAGCACTTCTAACTGCAGTTCTTTGGAAACCGAATTTTCGAAACCTGTAATCAAAGCTTTTTCTGCCTTACTAACCGATGTTATTAGCAATATCCTATCCGTATCCTTAGCATTATCTACTTGCGCAGCCAATGCAGTTCCGGCATCCTCTCCAACGAGTTGCTGCTTCTCTATCGTTAATACACTGAACAATATTATTAACCCTACCAAAACTAGAAAAATACCATACGAGCCAAATGAAAATATTGTTTTATTCATTTTCTTTTTCTTTATACGCACAAGTGCATTATATCTTCCTGGGTTACATCTGAAACATTCTCTAACTGCCCAACAAGGCTGCCATTATTCATGACCAAAATTCGATTAGACATACCCAATAATTCCGGCAATTCCGAACTTACCATGATGATTGATTTGCCCCTTTCCAAAAGCATTACCATAAGTTCATAAATTTCAAATTTTGCACCAACGTCTATTCCTCTTGTGGGCTCATCAAAAATAAAAATAGAGCAGTCTTTCTCTAACCATTTGGCGATTACTATTTTCTGTTGGTTTCCACCGCTTAAATTCTTTATCGGCACATCTGGTGCCGTATACTTAATAGACATATTTTCTTTAAAACTTGCTAGGTGTTCTTTTAAACGCAGATTGTTTACCCAGCCTTTTTTTGCATTTTCCTTTAAATTAATAAGTGAAAAATTCTCGTAAACAGTATGTTGGAGCACTAACCCCTGATTTTTTCTATCTTCTGGCACCAAACCTATGCCGTAGTTTATACCATCTATGGGACTTGATATATAGGCTATTTTTCCATTCCGTTGAATTTCACCACTAGTTGGCTTATCCGCACCGGCAATGAGCCGCACTAGCTCCGTTCTTCCAGAACCCATTAGTCCGGCAATACCAAGTATTTCGCTCTTTCGGAGCTCAAAAGAAGCTTTTCTTACTTTTTGGCCACGACTTAGTTTCGTTGCTTGTAGCATTACACTGCCCACGGCAGTAGCATGGGTTGGAAACTCATCTTTCAACTTGCGCCCCACCATAATCTCGATCATTTTATTTCTAGAAACATCCTTTTTATTTCGTGTAGTAATATGTTTTCCGTCACGTAAAAAAACAATTTTATCTGCCAAAAATTCTATCTCTTCTAATTTGTGGCTTACATAAATTACCGCGATTCCTTTCTTGGTAAGGTCTTGTACCACACCATATAAATTTTTAACATCCTGTGCGGTTAATGAGGCTGTTGGTTCGTCCATGATCAAAAGCTCAGTATCTAACAACAAAGCTTTGGCAATTTCAACCATTTGTTGTTGGGCAATACTAAGCTGACTGCACAACTCATTTACTTGAAATGTTACTCCCAAAACTTGTAAAACTTCAATAGCTTTTTCTTTTTCTCTGGCTGTTTTTTTCATCCCTAAACCAGTCTCACTTCCTAAAAAAAGATTGTCTAACACACTTAAAGATTGAACAATATTAAGCTCTTGAAAAATGATTCCGATACCCAGTTTCTTAGCGTGGGTAGGATTTTGAATAACTACTTCTTTATTTTGGAATGTAACGCAGCCTTTATCTTGCTGATGTACGCCTCCTAGGATCTTTATCAAGGTGCTTTTGCCGGCACCATTCTCTCCTAAAAGTGCAATAACTTCGCCCTTTTCAATAGAAAAAGAAACATTATCCAAGGCCTTTACACCTGGAAAACTCTTTTGAATCGAAGATAATTCTAGTAACGCCATCTTTTAATGGTATTCTTTTATTTCTTTATCCGCTAGCCCATCTGCCTGCTTATAAAGAGAGGTTTCTATTAAAAGTACTGAAGGAACTTCATATCCATTTAAGTATTGCATAATAGCCTTGACCGTTTCCCGTCCTATTTTTCTCGGAAACTGAATTGGATCTGCATACATTTTACCATCTCTAATGGCTTCTTTCCCTTCGGGCTGCCCATCAAAACCTATCACAGCTACCTGTTCTAATTTATTGGCTTTTTCCAAGGCTCCTACGGCTCCTAATGCTCCGGGGTCATTGATTGCAAAAATTCCCGTTAGGTCTGGATAGGTCTGAATCGCATCTGAAGTTGCTTTAAACCCCTGGTCTCTTTGTGCATTACAAGGCAATTGGGCAACAATCTCTATTTGCTCCAACGAATTATCAGTATTGTATTCCTCAATACGCTCTTTAAAACCTGCTACCCTATTAAGGCAAGATTCTGCAGCAGGAAAATCCAGTATGAGCACTTTCTTTCTTTTTCCTTCTAAGGCCTCAATCAGTGCATCTGCGGCCTGTTTTCCTCCACTAAAATTATCAGTAGCAATATAAGACACTACATCGGCCAGACTGTCTGTTGTGGTCATATCCGCCGTAAATACTGGAATATCCATCTCATTACATTTACGAACGACGATACCACTCGATTTAGAATCTACAGGCGTTAGAATAATGGCATCAACCTCTTTAATTATAAAATCATTTATCTGATTTCGCTGCTTGGAAGGGTCAAAATCTCCACTAGTGACCAATACATTATAACCGTTTTTAGCTGCTTCTTCCTGTGCGGCATCAGCTAAGGCTTTAAAATAGGGGTTGTCTAAAGATAACACGGTTAAACCTATGGTTCCTTTAAAATTATTTTTCTTTTCTTTCTTGCAACTGGAAATGGTACAAACAAATACAAGCAAGAAGCAAACTAGGTTTTTCATTATTGTACCACTTTTAACCAACCACCATCTACATAATAGGTAGATCCAACAGAATAACTAGCCATGGGGGAACACAGAAATACAAAGAAATTAGCTATTTCTCCTGGAGTCCCAAAACGACCTATTGGTGTTAATTTTTTTGCCAATCTATCTAAATATTGATCTGCGGTAATCCCCTCTTTTTCTCCTAAACTAGTGGCTGTATTGTACCAATCCGGTGTTAGAACAAGCCCTGGATTTATAGTGTTTACCCTAATATCTTTTGGTATGAGCTCGCTAGACAAGCATTTAGAAAACATGGATAATGCCGCTTTGGTCGTATTGTATATTGGTTCATAACCTAAGGGTTGCTTTGCACAAATTGAAGAATTAAAAAGCATAGCGCCTCCACTATTCATAAGTGGGATAATGCCACGCGTAATACGTACCGCGGCCATTACATGTAAGTCCCAATAATATTGCCAACGTTCATCTGGTGCTTCGGCAATGGTTTCTTCACTTCCTTGCCCTGCATTATTCACAAAAATATCAAGTGTGCCGTAGGTTGTTTTTATGTGCTCTATCAGTGCCGTAACACTTGTAGCATCAACAACATCGGTTTGTTGGCAATCGACCTCTATATTATACTCTTTTTCAATCTCTTTACCCGCTTTCACTAAAGGAGCTAAGGTTCTTGCGCATAGTACCAAATGCGCTCCTTCGGCTGCAAATGCCTTTGCTACAGCAAGACCTATACCTTTACTGCCACCAGTAATCAATACTCTTTTATCTTTTAATTGTAAATCCATTTATATGCTTGATTATAAGTTGATCATTACTTTTAATGTTTTGTCTTTTGCCTTTTCAATATAGTGGTATGCCGATAAATAGTCCGAAAACTCAAAACGGTCCGTTATCATTGGCTCCAAACACAATTCTTTATTTTCGCACAAAGCCACGGCATCTAAATAATCTTCTTTTTTATACATTAATGTACCGACAAGGCTTAACTCCCTATCTTGGATCAACCCCATATCCACAGTTGGTTTTTTGCCAAAAACACCTACTATAATAATAGCTGTTCCTTTCCTGGCATTCTCAATAGCATCGTTTATGGTTTGCTGAATACCAACACACTCCAATATTAAATCTGCTTTTCCTTCTCCAAAAGTCTTTTGAATTTCCGATGTTAAATCCTGATTCATAGGGTTCACCGTGGTGCCAATACCACATTCTTTGGCCTTTTCTAACCTATAGTCACTAACATCAGTAATCATAACCGTTGCGCCTAAAGCATTCGCTACCTGGGCGGTGAGGTTACCAATTGGTCCTGCTCCCAACACCAATACGTTTTTTCCCTTAATATTTATGGCAGACCTTCGTATGGCATGTACTGCCACAGAAATAGGCTCTATCATGGCACCAATTTCTGGTGTAATATTTTTTGAAAGTGGAATTATATTTTCCTCTGGGACTATAAAATATTCCTGTGCGGCACCACCGGTCTGAAACCCCATTACTTTAAGGTTTTCGCAAATATGGTAATCTCCATGTTTACATTGATAGCATGCATCACATGTTATTTGAGGCATAAAGGTCACCAATTGCCCTAAATCATATTTTGAAGCATTTTGACCACAGGAAACAATTTCTCCCGAAACTTCATGACCTTGTACAACGGGAAAAGAAGTATAAGGGTGTAAGCCATGGTAAACATGTATATCGGAACCACAAACACCAATTTTCCTAATTTTCAATAATACCTCATTGGATAGTGGAATAGGGGTATCTATTTCATTGAACTGAATTTCTCCAGGCTTTGTCATTATGGCTTGCAACATGTATACCAGCGTTTAGAGTTTCAGTAAAACTAACTATCCTTTTATATGAATTCTACCTTGATATTGATATTCATTTGAACAAAATAGATATTTACTATATGTTTTCAAAATATTAAATTTGATTTATATCCAATACGCTCCCTCTTTTCTTCTTCAACTTGCACTTTATTATTTTGTAGTAAGTAATTCATTGCCTGATGAATATCCTTAAATTTTAAGTCCATCTCCTTTTCGAGTTGCGCTATTTCATCCTTTAAATGACCATGGTCGGTTAGATGCTGTCTAAGTAGGATAAAGGCTCGTATTATAGAAATGTTTACATCAATGGCTTTGTCACTATTAAGAACACTAGAAATCATTGCTCCACCTTGTTCCGTAAAAGCGAAAGGAGTCTTTAGGCTATATTTAACCTTCTCGGGTAGCTTATCACAAATTGTGATAAGCTCTTTCCAGACCTCCTTAGACAATTGAAACATAAAGTCTTCCAGAAATCGTTTAAGATTAGGTATAACGGCTTATTTTAGTACCCTAGTTTCCACTTCATAAAGGACAGCTAAGTCAAAATCAAGAATTACTTTGTTCCCTTGAATATTGTGGATTTTAGATTTAATTATTGAAAATTTCATATTTTGATTTATTAAGGATAGTGTTCTAATAGGTTTTTTTAAGTCAGTTGCGTTCAATAGTATTAAAATGCTTTCGCATAGGGTGACCGTTGTGGCAACAACTATGCCTGACAATATGAAAAGTGAAATTCTTTCCTATACCGCATACGTCTGCTATTTCCTTGAAATAGGAATCCAATTTTTGGTTCGATATTTTGGGAAATATTCTGCCTTGAGAAATCGCTTTTTAATTGTCTTTATACTTCTCAATAATATCCAAAGCCTTAGGCAATAAGGGAATATGAATAGGCTTAGTTGTTTTTTCTCGATGATAATAAATCCATTACTCCATACCAATGCGAATATTGTCTCTACTCAGGTTGATCGCGTCGATATAACTCAGACTAGAGTAGCATCTAAAGACAAACAAATCTCTTACCAATTGTAATCTTGGAATAGTGAAATTCTTTTTCTCTATTTTCTGAAGTTCTAATATACTTAAAAAGCCTCGTTCAATCTTAATCCGTTTCGTTTCAAATTAATGAAAGGGTTGCGTTCCATTCATCCCAATTTACGTGATAGGTTAATCAGTTTTCTAAAGCGTTCTATATGCTTCATAACTGTATTGTTTCCTATGGGCCTTTGATGATCTTGTGGAATATAGCCTCTCAAAAACTTCTCAAACTTTATGATAAAGTCATAATCTAGTTCCCTCAACTGTATATCTGGACTCTTGTAAGCTTTTGAGAGAACCCTAGAAATATAGCGCTATGTAGTAAAATAATTCTTTTGAATTCCCCATTTCATTTTGCCCTGCATATCCTGATTATGATAGCTAATGATATCCAAGACCGAACGGTTGATTGAATCCAAGCCAAGAAACCTTGCTTTAATCGACCGCGCAGTTATCTGCTTATATTCTAACTTTAAGGCTTGAAATAACTAATTATAAGTTTCGTCTAGAATAAGTATTAAGGATACGTGATTTTTGCCCAGTGTCCTTTACCCTATTTCTTTCACTATCCCAGTCAGTTACTAAAACTTTGCGATTTAAACTGATGGCAGCCATTTTTCCGTTTTCGGTAATCCGTACGTAAAGGGATGCCTCACGGTTCTTTGTTCTGGATAAGTTTACCCAAAACAGAATACTGAATGAAGAATATATTTTCATAATTTCGTCTTTTTATTAACATTAAATGTTGTTATCAGACGAAAGTCAAATCACGTAAAGATCCATTTATTTAGCCTATCCCGAGGAATTTTAACAATTCGGTCAACACTTTTAAAAATTAATTTGTTAACCGAATTGTTGACGTGTCCTTTGGATATAATTGTTTTTTTATTCCCTCTAAAAACATAAAAACCTGTTAATCTTGTGATTAACAGGTTTTTAGTATAGATCGATTCCAATTTTGTCGGGATGACTGGATTCGAACCAGCGGCCCCCACTACCCTAAAGTGGTGCGCTAACCGGACTGCGCCACATCCCGAAAAACATATAATAATAGCCACAAACTTATTTCAATAAGGGGACTATAAAAAGGACTAACCTTTAAAATCTAATGATTTATCCTTACTCCCTCTGGACAAATACTTTATTCTTTATTGAGAGGCTGGCCCTTCCTTCGATCTGGAATATAAATTGGATCTCGTCTTCATTCATCCCCTTCGAATAAGGGGTGAATGTATTCAAATCTAAATCTAGAGTTATTTTTTTCGATAAGACTGATTTATTCAATCCCCGAGCAATGCGATCATCTAGCGAATAGAGAAAAGGACTCATATCATAGCTTGACTGATTCACTACATATTTTTCAATGGCCCGATGCATTGCCCAGTCTGTAATCTCTGCCCATCCTTCCATTTTGGGTAATTCATAGCCAAAAGCTGAAAATTGCATCACCAAATCTTCATCAATACTCGGCACTACAAATAAAGAAATAATTCCATTGATATCCCCCTCCACCGTTAACCCCCATTTCAAAAATCCCTCATGGGGGCTGATCTCCGCCCTATTTATTTTTGCAGCAATCCCTTCCAGATTTAACTCCTTCCCTACCAAGAACGAATCCAATGCCTGCTCCATTTTCAGAAAGGACAGTCTGAATTCAACAAAAGAACTGATCTGGGTATGGTCAGACAAAGGATTGGTCCTCAGAGGTAAAACTCCCAGCGGCTGAGGGCTGAGTTGCACATCGTTTATGCGTAATATCGATTGGTGTTCAAATTGAAAAAATAAGGTGTCCTTAATTTCAGTCTTAACAAAATCGCCCCTTAAACTTATGGCCTCATTGGTAAAATAAAAAGGTAGTGCCGTTGCTGATATCTTCAATTGCTTTTGGATCGATCGATACAGCCTTTCTACTGCTGTTCTTAAATCAATTTGGTCCCTGAGCATCTCATTGATGGTTTTTTCTAAGGGCCTTTTATGTGTTTGAATCTCTTTTTCGATCAGTTCTGCCAAATCAATTTTCAAGCCCAATACTTTAAAATTAGGCGGTTCATTCCATGTAATCGTCTCCCATCTTGAATCAAATTCTAGATCCCATCGTTCATCAATATTTAACCCCAAAGACAGTTCAGCTTTAGCTTGAAATTTGATAGGCTTTGCTGCATTACTGATCGAAACGCCCAAGAGATGAGATTTGATAATCGCCGAGATATTTAAGGGTAAAGCCAAATGAAGACGCCCTTGGTAATATTCAATATCAATGCGTTTCTTGCGATTAATTTTTAAAAATAAACTATCCTTTTTTTTATTTAAAGCAAACCCTCCATCGAATAATTGTTGATCCAAAATTTTATTAATCCCTTCTTCTAGCTCAGAGATCGGTAACTTAATGAGGACATTGGTAAAAGAGGATGGCACCGGTATGATCGCCCCTATTCTATCATCATTGCCTTGACAACTTATCAAAAATATCAGGGTAGTTATTGTCGATAAACGAAAGTATAAGCCTAACTTTATCATCTTTTTAAAATATAATGTGATCTATATTTATTGAGGTGACGCTTATTCATCTGCTTTCCATTCCTATGAAATATCAACCGATTTCTCTTAATCGCATTTCAAACTTAAATCCAAGCCTTACTCAAATCATAAAAAATTGGGCCCTTTTGGGTATTTTATTGTTCTTCGTTTGGTCTTGCGAAAATAAGGCCCCCTCATCTCAAAAAAAAATACTTCCCCACAAAGGCCAAGAAGTAATTGATCAAGCGATCATAGCACATGGGCAACATCTTTTTGAGAATGCCACCCTATCTTTTTCGTTTAGAGATAAGCAATACAGTGCAAGGCGATCGGATACCTCCTATGCTTATACAAGATCCTTTAAAGATGGCTCCGCACTGATAGAAGATATGTTGATCAATAGTACCTATTTTTCCCGAAAAAAAAATGGGGTCTCCATAGAAGTTTCAAAAGAATGGGCAGATAAATACAGTAAATCCATAAATTCAGTTCTTTATTTTTTTCAGCTACCCTATCTATTGAACGATCTCGCGGTTAAAAAAACAGATCAGGGAATAAAACAGATCAAAGGTAAGAGCTATCATCAAATTAAGGTCTCTTTTCAAATAGAAAATGGGGGTGACGATTTTGAAGATGAATATCTCTATTGGATTGATGTAAACACTTTTGAAGTTGATTATTTAGCCTATAATTATATTACCGATGGCGGCGGCGTTCGATTTAGATCTGCCATTAATAAGCGAAGGGTGGATGGCTTACTGGTTCAAGATTATATTAACTATGCACCGGTAGATAAAAAAATGCCCTTATTCAACTTGATAGCTCAGTTTGAAAAAGAAGCATTGATAGAGCGCTCCCGTATTATTAACTCCGACATAACTCTTCTCCCAAATAATTAATCTTAAACCTCTTCTCTCTTTTGTACGGTCTTTAGAAATACCGCCAGACCTATTAAGATCAAAGGTATACTAAGAATTTGACCCATATTGATAGGCAAACTCGCCTCAAAAGCTTCCTGATTCATTTTAAAAAATTCATTGAAGAACCGGTCCCCCCATAGGAGTACCATAAAGACACTAAAAATTAAACCGTCATTTAACGTAGCTCTTTTGTAATTCCATAGAGCCAATAAAATAAAGGCAATGATGAGACAAGCCAGGGCTTCATATAACTGTGGTGTATGCCGAAGGATACCTATCGCCTTAATTTCTATCTGCTCAACTCCCGCCTCATCAATGATTTGATAATCGAGGCCTCTTCTTGACGAAGTAAAATCAACATGTTCCACCACTTCTTGATAATTGTTGAGACTATAGGCCAGTTGGCCATTTATAAAGCGTTTCATTGCTTCATCCGTTTGAACACCTGATTTCAATTTGAGAACCGCTTTCAAAGGTAAATATCCAGGTTTTCCGGGATCATAGATCCCCTCCTCAAAGACTACTTCTTCAATTACTTTTTCATCAAAATTCAATACCCCCTCAGTACCTCTGGCATAAACAACACCGAAGTCACTTTTTGTTTTTACTCCCTCCATTTCTGAATTCATGAAATTCCCAGTTCGGATAAGTGCTCCGGTAATGGCCACTACAATAGCCACCCTATCCAAAACCCATAAATAACTTTGACCTTCTTTTTTTCGCTTTTTTACAGAAAAACTTATGGGAACAATCAAAATCCATTTCGCCTTGATGTCATAATTAGCATATAACCAAAGGGCCACAAATATTCCAATCGCACCCCCATGGCTGGCCAAACCTCCCTCCCAAATTTTCAAAATCTCAATAGGATCTGACAAATAATAACTGGGATTATAAAATAGGCAATGTCCCAGTCTAGCACCCAATATAGTGGCAATAACCATAAAAGTAGTCAAAGTGTCGACATCCTTCTCAGAATGACCCTCCGCCTTGAAAATTCTATAAGAAATTTGTTGACCGATAATAAACCCCATCGCAAACAATAACCCATACCACACGACCGGACGATCTGGTAAACCCAAAAAGGATAAGGGAATTTTAAAAATGACGGGATCAGGACTCCAAATTATATATTCCAACAAAATCATATCTATGTTTTTCTCCAAAAAAATGGGGTAAATAGTATTAATACGGTAAAAAGCTCTAATCTCCCCAATAACATCAACAAAGAAAGTACCCATTTTCCAGCGGTAGGCATATGCGCAAAATTGGCAACAGGCCCTACGGATCCAATTCCGGGTCCAACGTTTCCTAAGCAGGTTGCAGCAGCACCCATGGCGGTCACCAAATCTACTCCCAATAAAGCCATTCCTAAAGACCCTAGAGCAAAAATGGTCAGATATAACATGACAAAAGCAAGAATTTGTAAGGTAATTTCACCATTTACACTCTTTCCATTGAGTCGCAAAGGCAATACGGCTGAGGGATGAATTTGCCTATTAAATTCCAAAAAACTATTCTTTACTAAAGTTAAATGTCGAATTATTTTGATACCTCCAGCCGTTGACCCTGCAGAAGCACCCACAAACATAAGAAAGAAAAAAAACATGGTCAACAAAGGTGTCCAAGCCGTATAATCCTGTGTGATAAATCCAGTAGTCGTAATGACCGAAACGACCTGAAAAATACTATATCTAAAAGAATCTATTAAATTTTCATTTCCATTTATCCAGATCCCTAGAGTACAAAATATCGTAATAACCAAACAAAAAATACCATAGGTCCTGAATTCTTGATTCTGAAAGACTTTTTTTATCCTACCATGCAAACCAAAGTATATAATGGTAAAATTAGTGCCCGCTAAAAACATGAACGTCACAATAATAAAATCTATGTACGCCGAATCATAATAGGCAATACTGCTATTTTTCGTTGAAAACCCTCCACTAGCCATTGTCGTTAAACTGTGATTTAAGGCATCAAAAAAAGTCATATCTCCTACCATCAGGAAAATCATTTCTAATCCTGTGAAACCTATATAAATAATCCATAATCTCTTAGCGGTTTCTTTGATTCGAGGCTGAAATTTATCCGGTGAAATCCCAGGGGCTTCTGCCACAAAAAGCTGCATACCCCCTATTCCCAAAATAGGCAATATCGCTACAGTAAGCACAATGATTCCCATACCTCCTATCCATTGACTCATGCTTCTCCATAACAAGATCCCTTTACTGACCGATTCAATATCCTCTAAAATGGTCGCTCCGGTTGTAGAAAATCCGGATAACGTTTCAAAAAATGCATCTGTAAAATTTGTGATCTCCCCACTCAGCATATACGGCAATGTTCCAATTAAAGACATCACCAACCAGCCAATAGTGACCACCAAATACCCTTCACGTTTACGTAATTCTTTATTAATCGAATGACGTGTCAATAGCCACATAACCGTACCTAAAGATATGGCAATCAATGCAGATCCTAATAGAGCTATAAAATCTTCCCCTCCAAAATACCAGCTAAAAGGCAGGCAAATCGACATGAAAATACCATTTAGCACCATAAGAATACTCATGATTTTAATGATTAATTTATAATTAAACATCAAAATTTATTTAAAATAATGTTCCACCGCATGGATACACTCTGGTTTAGATAGTACGACGACACGATCTTCTGCCTCAAAAGTAAAGTTCCCTCTTACCGTATAACCCTTATTTTTTCTAATAACCCCTCCGATTACCGCTGTCCGCGGAAAATCTAAATGGCGTAATTCATCAAGCAAAATCTTTGCCCCTTCTTTCACCTCGAATTCGAGCACTTCTGCATCTACTCCGTGTACGCTTGTAATATTGACTACCTCCCCCTTTCGTATGTGCCTAAAAATAAAATTAGCAGCAATAAGTTTTTTGTTGATCATCGTATCTACGCCGATACTTTGAGATAAATGGATATAATCAATGTTTTCAACCAAGGCTATGGTTTTCTTAACACCGGCATCTTTAGCCACCAATGATGAAATGATATTGGTTTCGGAATTACCCGTTACCGCAATAAACGCATCCATGCTATCAATACCTTCCTCTTTGAGTAATTTTAAATCCCGTCCATCACCATTAATGATCATGGTATCGGGGAGCCCTGCTGCCAATCGAAAACATTTTTCTTTGTCTTTCTCAATGAGCTTAATTTTGTACTTTTTCTTCAGCTCCCGTGCCGCATTGATACCAATCTTACTTCCACCCAAAATCATTAAATGCTTGACATCAGATTTAACTTTACCGGAAAGTTGTAAAATTTGATCAAGCCCTGTCGGCTCAGCAATAAAGTAAGCATGGTCATCTTTCTTGAATTTATTTTCACCATGCGGAATAATCGTCTCGTTATCTCTGAGCAAAGCCACCGTTGTAAAATCATGATTTGATGCCATATAGGCCGTTTCCGTAAGGGTTTTATTGAGGAATTGAGACTCCTCATCAATGGTAATCCCCACTAACGACAAAATGCCTTTATCAAATTCGAAAGTATCTGTTAATGCCGTCTTTTTTAACAATCTCTTGATCTCCCGCGCCGCCAATAACTCTGGAGAAATGAGCTCATCAATACCCACATCTTTCAAGTTGAGTAGCTCTTTTTTCTTTAAAAATTCAATATTGGAAATTCGAGCAATAGTCCTCTTAGCACCCAATCTTTTACAAATGATGGCGGCAGTGATATTAGTTTCTTGATTAGAAGTAACGGAAATCAATAAATCTGTTTTAGAAATATTGGCTTCAGTGAGGACACTAATGGACGTCGCACTACCCACGACAGTGACCACATCAAATTGGTTTCTTGCTTGATCCAAAACACTATCATCCTCATCAATGAGTGTAATGTCTTGCTCTTCTATTGCGAGTAATTTGGCTAAGTGAAAACCAAGTTCACCAGCACCTGCAATAACTATTCTCATGTATTTTTTAACCTCATGGCCCCTGCAAATATATAGAGTTATCCCTTTTTTAAATAACTATGCTCAAGTCAATCCCTGTGATTGAGATCCGAAAAACAGAATAAAACATAAATAGCACCTAATTTTCAATCTTTTTAAAATAAATATTAGCCGCTTTCATCACTTTAGGTGCCAATATCACCGCAGAAATCATAGTGGGAAAGGCCATCAAGCCATAAGCCATATCAACCAAACTCACGACCGCACCCAATGTAGCTACTGAACCCACAATAATGATTCCTACATACCAATAATTAAAATACCATCCGTATTTAGCCCCTATGATGAAAGACAAGCATTTACGACCATAATAAGACAATCCTACAATGGTCGTAAATCCAAATACTAACACGCAAAGTGCCAAAATATAGGAGCCCACCAAAGGAAGACTTGTCCGAAAAGCTTCTACCGTCAAGGCAATCCCACTCAATTCACTAGATTTCCAAACTCCGGTCGTTAGGATACATAAACCCGTTAAGGTGCAAACCAATAAAGTATCGATGGCAGGACCCAGCATGGCCACAAGTCCCTCCCTGATCGGTTCTTCGGTTTTGGTAGCACCGTGCATCATCGGAGCCGTACCGATACCTGCCTCATTAGAAAATGCCGCTCGGCGTGCCCCAGCTAAAATAATAGCCCCAACCGCACCCCCCAATACAGCATTTGCTGAAAAGGCATCCTCTATGATTAATAATAAGGAAGAAATAATATTTGATGCATTTAAAAAAAGGATGCAGCCTACACTGATTAAATAGAGTACGACCATCGCTGGCACTAAACGTGCTGTCCAAAAAGCGATCCGCTGTATCCCACCAAAAATAACGATGCCTGTTAAAAGAGTCAGAACCAGTCCCATAACCAAGTCTCCAGATAAAGAAGCTTCTATTCCAGCGGGTTGAAATACAATCTCATTGGCTGCAGCTATGATTTGATTGGCTTGAAAAATGGGTGTGGCACCGAAAAAGCCTGCCACACAGAAAAATATGGCCAATGGACGCCATTTTTCACCCATTCCCTCGCTAATGACGTACATGGGACCCCCCTGTAAATCTCCATTGGAGTCTTTTCCCCGATACATAACCGCCAGAGTACACGTGAAAAATTTAGTAGACATACCAAAAATAGCACTGATCCACATCCAAAAAATGGCCCCTGGGCCGCCTGTCGCTATGGCCACAGCTACACCACTGATATTTCCCATACCAATGGTCGCCGCCAAATGACTTGCCAAAGCCTGAAAATGACTGATCTCTCCCACATCATGGTCCTGATCATATTTTCCCGTCAACACCTCCAAAGCATGTCTTAGGTATTTAAAAGGGAGCAACCTTGAATACATCATGAAGAAAAATCCTCCTCCCAACAAAAGGATGAGCAGCGGTAAACCCCACACAAAATTAGCGCCTTGAATAAAAAAATATTCGATCTGTTCTATGATCATCAATTCAATTCTAAAAGTGGCAACAACGTTTCCCAGACCAATTCAGCTATTAAAAGGTGGCCTTCTGGAGTAGGGTGAATGCCGTCAGGTAAGTTCAAACTAGGCCGACCTGCAACATCCATAAGTAAAAAAGGGATCAGCACTGCCGCATTATTTTCGGCAAGTATTGGGAAAATATTACGAAACTGGTGGGTATAGGCTTCACCTAAATTTGGAGGAACTTCCATTCCAGTAATGACGATTTTCACCTCAGGGTTAATTAATTTCACTTTATTAATGATGATTTGTAAATTTTTGGAAGTCTCTTTTAATGGGAGCCCCCTAAGACCATCATTCGCCCCTAATTCCAAAATAAAAATATCGGGTACGGTTCGCAGCACCCAATCTATTCTATTCTTACCACTGGCAGTGGTCTCTCCACTTAATCCGGCATTAATTACCTGATAGCTTAAGCCCAAAGAATCTATTTTTTGCTTAATTATGGCCGGAAATGCCTGATTCATATCTAATTGATAACCCGCAGTAATGCTATTCCCAAAAAATAAAATGACCTTTTTTTGAGAGGGGGGCAAGGATTCTGCAACCCCTTTTTCGGGCAAAGTAAGGCCCGATTTTTCTTTTTTTGGCCCCTGACAACCTACCCATAAAAATACTAGGAAACCCATTAAAAATCTCATGATTTCGTCTTGATTAAGTTGTAAATTAGACAAGTCAAAGCATTAATATTCAAAAGGGGGCATTTAAAGATCTGAATCTGCTAAAGGATCTTTTAAAATAAAAAAGGAACTTTAACCTTTTTTAACCTCTTATATAAGCCTCGCTAATTTATTATTGTAGGACATGTCTGAAATTCTAAAAGTTAAGAGCTTATCTAAAGTATATGGCTCTAAAACCAATGCTCTCACAGTACTCAAGGATATTAATTTTTCTGTCCTCAAAGGTGAGTCTGTAGCAATTATTGGCCCCTCTGGTAGCGGGAAAACGACATTACTTGGTCTTTGTGCCGGGTTAGATCGTGTCACAGAAGGAGAAATTATCTTGAACCATATCTCACTAAATGAGCTTAATGAAGATGAGTTGGCCCAAGTTCGCAATCAAAATATTGGTTTTGTTTTCCAAAATTTTCAATTGATTCCTACCTTAACGGCCCTTGAAAATGTCCAGGTTCCCTTAGAGCTTCGAGGTGTAAAAAACACCATGGAACCATCTATTGCCTTGCTCGAAAGAGTCGGTTTAGGTACCCGTAAAAATCATTACCCCTCGCAACTATCTGGAGGTGAGCAGCAACGCGTCGCCATTGCCAGAGCCTTTTCAAACAATCCTGAAATCCTTTTTGCCGATGAGCCCACAGGAAACCTAGATGAAGAGACAGGAAAATCTATTGAGGCCTTACTTTTTGAAATTAACAAAGAAAAAGGAACGACATTAATCATCGTCACCCATGACTTAGAGCTTGCTCAAAAGACCCATCAAATTATAAAAATCAAAGGGGGAACCATCATTCATTAAGACAGGCTTTAAACCGTGTATAAAAATTCTCCATTAAAAAAAATCAGATACGATCGCTCTTGGCCGTGGAAAATGGCCTGGAGAGATAGTAGAAAAAGTCGTGGTAAATTATTACTATTTATCGCTTCTATCTCATTGGGTATTGCTGCGCTGGTGGGCATCACTTCTTTTAGAGAAAATCTCATGGATGAGATCGACGGCCAAGCAAAAAACTTGCTGGGTGCAGACGTTTCTGTTCGTGGTAAAGCTGAGTTACCTGATTCGTTATTTTTCCAAATGTCCCGACTGAGCAAAGATGAATCTAATGAAGTTTATTTTGCTTCAATGGTTCGGTTTCCCAGTACAGATGGCACCCGTTTGGTACAAATCCGCGCTTTAGAGGGTAACTACCCTTATTATGGAGATATAGAAACAAAGCCCCCCAGGGCCGCACAAGATTTTCGGATCGCACAAAAAGCCTTAGTAGATGAAAAATTGATGCTTCAATTTGGCGTTCAATTGGGTGATTCCGTTAAAGTCGGGAATATCAGCTTTAAAATTGTCGGAAAAATACAGAAAATTCCTGGACAAAGTGACGTCGGTTCATCGGTTGCACCAGTAGTGTATATCCCCCTAAAGTATTTAGATGAGACGGGTCTAATTCAGAAGGGAAGTATAATCAACTACATCACTTATTTTCAATTCCATCCTGATATAGATACGACCAATGTTTTTGAAGAATCAAGAGATATTCTTGAGCAGGCGGGTTATGACGTAGATAATGTGGAAGACAGAAAAGCACAAACGGGCAGGGCTTTTAGAGATCTTTCTTCATTTTTGGAACTGATCGCATTTGCTGCCTTGTTATTGGGGTGTTTGGGTGTTTCGAGCTCAATTTATGTATACATAAAAAGTAAAGTACAAATTGTAGCTGTCTTACGCTGTATGGGTATGCAAGCCAAAGAAGCCATTAATATTTATTTAATTCAAGTGGGTTTTTTTGGCCTCATCGGTGCATCAATTGGCTGCCTTTTGGGAGTCGTCATTCATCTTTACTTGCCAGAAATCGCAAAATCATTTATTCCCTTTGATATTCAGCCAACCATTTATTGGCCTTGCATTATCGCAGGGTTGGTTATTGGTGTGGTTACCTCTATTCTCTTTGGATTACTGTCACTTATTGGATTGAGAAAAGTAAGCCCCCTCTCCGCCATTCGTTTTGGATATGAATCTTTAAAACTCAAATTAGATCGGCCCTTTGTCACCATCATTGGAAGTATTTTAATCTTCATGTATCTGATCATGTTTTGGCAACTTAAAGATGCGTTGGATGCTTTGATTAATATATCCATTCTTTTGACAGCATTGGCCTTGTTGTACGCCCTTGCCCATGGCCTGAATGCGTTACTTAAAAAACTCCTGCCCAAGCAGGTGGGGTTTGTATGGCGTCAAGGCATTTCAAACCTCTATCGACCCAATAATCAAACGGTGATTTTGGTGACGACTTTGGGTTTGAGTACGGCGTTTTTAGCGATGCTATATTTCATGCAAGGATTACTTGTAGATCGTGTATCTATCAGTGGTAAGAATGAACGACCCAATACTATACTTTTTGACATTCAAACCGACCAAAAAGAAGCTATTCGGACCTTGACTGAAGAATATGACCTTCCTGTCTTGCAAGAAGTTCCTGTCGTCACCATGCGGTTATTAGAAATCAATAATCAGACGCGTGATCAAGCCGACGCCGACTCCACTGTCGATCTGCCAAAATGGGCATTTAATCGAGAATATCGCGTAACCTATCGAGATACATTGATCAGTTCAGAAACGATCTCTCAAGGAACATGGCAGGGAAAATTAAAAAATCCAAATGATTCTATATTTGTTTCCATATCCGATGGATATGCTGAAAACTTAGGCCTTAACATTGGTGATCAATTGCTTTTTAATGTACAAGGAGCATTGATAAAAACCTATATAGGCAGTTTTCGTGAAGTAGATTGGCGTCGAGTGCAAACCAATTTTTTAGTCTTGTTTCCCACTGGAGTTTTAGAACAAGCGCCCCAGTTCCATGTACTCATCACACGAATTAATCAAAATGATGTTTCTGCCCGCTACCAGCAAGCCATTGTACGACAACATCCCAGTGTATCCATCATTGACTTAGAACTCATCTTGAAGACCCTTGAAGATCTCCTATCAAAAGTAGCTTTTGTCATTCAATTCATGGCCCTATTTAGTATCGGGACGGGATTCATTGTGATGATCAGCGCCATTGTCTTGAGTAAATTTCAGCGCATGCGCGAAAATATTTTGCTTCGGACTATGGGGGCCTCCAAAGCTCAATTATGGAAGATTATCGCGGCTGAATATTTCTTTTTGGGGGGCTTAGGAGCATTGGCAGGCCTCTTTTTAGCCGTCGTTTTTACCAGTCTATTGGGTTATTTTATTTTTGAATTTACCTATGTACCCGACTTCTTAGAAATTATGGGATTCTTTTTTGGTATCACTGTCCTCACCGTATGTATTGGCCTGCTCAACAGTCGCACCATCGTCCGGCAATCGCCTTTAACTGTTTTGCGAAATGAAAATTAATAGATGAAAATTACTTTTGAAATGAAAGCAGCTTTGCCAGTAACTCCTTAATGATTTTTGCCGCCGTCATAGCAGTAACCCCATTCAGGTCACGATTAGGATTGTACTCAACTAGGTCAAGGCCCACAATATTTAAATCAAGTTTTTGTATCATCAGCAATACCTCTCGGGTAGTGAAGCCTCCGGGCTCATGATGAGAAACTCCAGGCGCAAAGGCAGGATCGAGTACATCCATATCAAAACTTAAATAAACGGGTCCTAATAAATTTAAATCTATGTCCAGTGACCAATTTCTCATGTCTATGACCTTTACACCAAACTTACTGACTTGCGTTTGTTGATGATCATTCAAGGTCCGAATTCCTACCTGTGTCAATGCTTGCGCCAAACCCTCTTCCATAATTCGGGCAAAGGAGCTGGCATGTGAATGCCTATTCCCTCCCAATGAATCATATAAATCTCCATGGGCATCAAAATGTAGAATACTTAAACTAGGGTAAGAAGCAGCCATTGCCCGCAGAATCGGATAGGTAATCGAATGATCGCCTCCCATCGAAAAAGGAATGGCCCCCCGCTTCAAAATCCCAGCAATGATGGACTCAATATCAAAATAATCCTGGAGCGGGGCATTACCCAACCAACAAACATCCGAATGATCCGCTAAATCCATCATATCCTCAGTAAAATAATTGGCCGAATCACTCTCGATGGCCTCGATGATCAATGGAGGAGCCTTTGCTGGCCCTTTAAGAAAAGAAGAATGATCGTCAAAGGGCATACCTATTAAGGCAATATCCCCAGGCTTGAGGGTAAATGTTTTGGCGCGACGTATAGGCATTAATTCAGAACCAATATGCTCTGCAAGTGGGCATCGAAATTTTGAAGTGTCGTTGCCAAAATAGTCACCTGGGACTGGCATTCCTCCCAATTTTCTTGTTCAATCGCCTCTCTTACGCCTGGAAGCGTTTTGACGCCATATCCCGTGTAAAAGCCCGGTGCATAAATCTGGTGCCGGTACCATACCCTTCTAGGTAAACCTGAGGCAAAAGTCAAAACCTGTTCAGCATGCATGAGTTTGTCATTAAGGGCACCTTTGGAGGTCAAGGAAACGAGTGACTTTTCTCCGAGGGCCTCTACAGTAACCTTAAGATGGGCCAAGGCATTGTGCAAAGGTGAAAAATCTAAGTAGGGCACGATGGCTTTCTTGATGGGATGCTTAAAGGGTTGGGTCGGATCTGCAGTTAAAGAAAATACTTTTTTATCGATGAAGGCATTGTGTTGCTCAACTGCCTCGCGCATGTTGGTTGTCAATGCATTAATTTCTGTTAGATAACCCTGTACGGTGGTATGCCATGCACCAAACTCAAAAGGCAATACTTCAGCATTAGCCAATCTCAAAACTATGCGTCCCGCTGTTTTCGCCAACGCAATTCCATAGGCCAAGTCAGGATCTTTGAATCGTTTGTAATGCTCATAAGTATCGTAAATGGTATGATATTCTCCTCCTGAATTTTCTCCTCCAAATCCAATATTAAGAGCTGCGATACCTGCATGCTGGATAAAAGGCGTATAATCAGAACCTGACCCTAAAGCATACAATCCAGGATTACCATCGCCTCCATTCAATAAATCTCTGGCCCCAAGTCGTTCCGCCACGGATACACCTTTTTGGGGATCTATCACATCTTTCGCCACCTCCTGTACCATCGCCTCAAGGGAATGAGATCCCCCTGCACCCAAAAATCCACGGCCATTACCATCGGTGTTAATGTAGGCTACCGTTTTTTGTTGTAGCTCTTCGAGATGATCCTCCACCCATTCGGTAGAGCCAATCAAACCGGGCTCTTCAGCATCCCATGCACAATAGATAAGGGTTCTTTTTGGTTTTTTTCCTGCTTTTGCCAGCATTCCTACTGCCCTAGCCTCCTCCAACAATGCGACCATACCACTCACAGGATCAGCAGCACCATGAACCCAAGCATCGTGATGATTTCCTCTGATGATCCATTGATCAGGAAAATCTGTACCCGTAAGAGTCGCGATCACATTATGAGCAGGCTTTAACTGCCAATCAAAAGTTAACTTTAAATGAACCTTAGCCGGTCCAGGTCCAATATGATAGGTAATAGGTAACGCACCTCGCCATGAGGGGGGGGGCACTTGCCCTTCAAGGGCGGCCAACAACGGCAGGGCATCTTCATATGAAATGGGTAATACCGGAATTTTTGTAATGGTAGGGGCATCCTTTCGATCGAGTCTTTTGGCATTCTTAGTGGCTCCATAACCAGGGGTCAGGACATCACCAGGATACAGTGGCATATCCATTACGGATCCCCTTTGTACGCCTGTAGCATTTTTAAAAGCTCCCTTGGGGTATACATCCCCAGCATAAAACCCATCATCCTTAGGGTCTGAATAAATAATGCATCCAATGGCTCCTTTCTCTGCCGCTAATTTGGGCTTGATCCCTCTCCATGAACCATAATATTTGGCAATGACAATTTTCCCTTTTACATCTATCCCCCTTTTCTCTAACTCCTCATAATCCGCCGGAATGCCGTAATTAACAAATACGAGCTCCGCCGTCACATCGCCATCAGTAGAAAAGGCATTATAACTTGGCAACAAGGCATCCCCTTGATCGGTGTAGGCATCGCCTGCTACGGGAACAGCAGTCAACTTCGCCTTGTATTTTTCAGGAGCTATCAACTCAAGCAAACGTACTTTTGGATAAGGAAATAATACCTGATAGGTCTCAATTTTCGCATCATAGCCCCATGATTTAAAGTGCTTAACCATCCACTCGGCATTTTTTCGTCCATACTCCGTACCTAGATAATGGGGCTCTGCGGACATGAATTTCATCCATTGATCTAGGTTATCTGCTGAAAGCATTGTATCAAATTCAGCTTCAAGAGCTTTTTGTTGACCCACTTGATCGGTTTCAAAACCAATAATGGAAGATTGAGCAAAGGTCAAAACACTTTGCAACACCAGCATAACCGAAAGAACTATTTTTATTTTCATAGTATTTACGTTTAGAGAATGAAATTAATCCATCTTCGGACCATTGACGAACCGTTCAAATAAAAACCCTCTTTTTTAATCGTTTTTCTTGATCCAACCGTCTCTTAGGGTGAGGGTCCTATTGAAAATGAGCTTTTCTGAGTGGCTGTCTTCATCTACCCTGAAATATCCTATCCGTTCAAATTGAAACTGATCGCCCACTTGGGCATCCCGAACAGAAGGTTCCAAAACCGCCTGCGTATTGATTGTCAAAGAATCTGGATTCAAATGATTTTTAAAGTCATCATCTATCTTATCGAGATTTTCAGTAAGAAATAAGCGATCATACATTCGTATTTCGGCCGAAACCGCATGTGGAGCTGATACCCAACCAAGGGTTCCTTTTACTTTTTTTCCACTGGTATCTTGGCCACTCTTGGTATTGGGATCGTATTCAGCATAGATTTCAATGACTTCCCCTTTTTCAGAATTTTTAAATCCTGTACATTTAATGATGTAGCCCTTTTTAAGGCGGACTTCACGGTCAGGACCCAATCTGAACCATTTTCGGGGACTTGGAGGATTTTCCATAAAGTCTGACCGGTCAATGAAGAGTTCACGAGTGAATGGCATCTCACGAGTACCTGAGTTTTCGTCCTCCGGATTGTTTTCAGCCGTCATGATCTCCTGATGACCCTCTGGCCAATTGGTAATAGTCAACTTAACGGGATCTATTATTCCAAAGATGCGATGGGCTGTTTTATTTAAATCTTCACGTACCGCATGTTCCAATAAGGCCACATCGGTAATGCCATCTCTCCTCGCCACTCCAATAGTATCTGTGAATTTTCTGATCGATTTGGCAGTAAAACCCCTTCTTCGAATACCCGAAATCGTAGGCATCCTAGGGTCGTCCCAACCTGCAACATACCGTCCTTCAACCAATTCACGAAGACTTCTTTTGCTTACAATTGTATAACTCAAATTTAATCGAGCAAACTCTGTCTGCTTTGAAGGATGAATTTCTAATTGCTTAATGAGCCAATCATATAAAGGTCTATGTACCTCAAACTCGAGGGTACAAAGAGAATGGGTAATTTTCTCCATGCTATCCGACTGTCCATGTGCAAAATCATAAGTAGGATAAATACACCATTTTGATCCTGTACGATGGTGCTCCATGTGCTTAATCCGATACAAAATAGGATCTCTCATGTGCATATTTGGGCTCCTCATATCAATTTTGGCCCGAAGTACCCTTTCCCCATCTTTAAAACCTCCTGATTTCATGGCTTCAAAAATCTCAAGGCTTTCTTCAATCGGTCGATTTCTAAATGGGCTTTCTTTACCAGGTTCAGTGGGCGATCCTTTCAGCTCATTGAATTGAACAGCACTCAGCTCGTCAACATAAGCAGCCCCTTTTTCAATCAAGCGAACGGCGAACTGATATAGCTGTTCAAAATAATCTGAAGTATGATGGGCAAATGATCCCCAATCAAAACCTAGCCATTTAATGTCTGCTTTGATAGCATCCACATATTCAGTTTCTTCTTTTTCAGGATTGGTATCATCAAATCTAAGATTGCACTGACCTCCATATTTTTTAGCCAATCCAAAATTTAAACATATCGATTTGGCATGACCAATATGTAAATACCCATTGGGCTCAGGAGGAAAACGCGTATAGATCTTTTGAACATTGCCTTCCTTCAAATCCGCCTCTATGAGCTGCTCAATAAAATTTAATGATTCTTTTTTATTTTGGTCCATGAATGCTCCGTTTGAGATGCAAATTAAATCAGATTTTTAGATTGACCATTTTTAATCTTAAATCAAATCCATATTAATGCTCAATTAATTTTTTTAAAAAGAGGTGCTTAGATAAATTTTGAGCCTTTTAAAGGATCCATTTTTACCTCATTTTTAATAATTCAATAAAACCCATTATATTCGCATTTCATTTTATGATCATGCAAAAAATTAAAATCTCGATTTTAGTAGCTATAGTAGTACTATTTTCAAACTGTTCGGATAAATCAGCATCTGCGCAAGTCCAACTTACAACGTTTAAAGATAGCTTAAGCTACAGCTTTGGTGCCTTATTGGCAGAACAAATTAAGCCACAGCTAGAAGATATCGACATAGCCATGGTTACCGTGGCATTTAGAGAAGCCCTAAGCGATACCAGCCAACTGACTATGGAGCAATGTCAACAAGTATATATGGCCTTCAATGAGAGAAAAACAGAAAGCCTAGCAGAAGAAGGAGTATCTTTTCTTCAAGAAAATGCCACTAAAGAAGGTGTCCAAACTACAGCCAGTGGCCTTCAATACAAAATTTTACAGGTCGGTACAGGAGAGTTTCCCACCGCTGAAAGTACTGTTACGGTACATTATACTGGTACATTGATAGATGGAACTGTTTTTGACTCTTCTGTCGAGCGCGGTGAGCCTATTTCTTTCCCTTTAAGTGGTGTCATCCCCGGCTGGACAGAAGGAGTACAACTCATCAATGTAGGAGGTAAAATTGAACTTACCATTCCTTACGAATTGGGTTATGGAGAAAGAGGGTCAGGGCCCATTCCTCCTAGATCTGTATTAATATTTGAAGTCGAACTGATTTCTATCGAAGCATAAAAATAAACTCATTTAAAGACCCTGCTCATTCATTTTGGGCAGGGTTTTTTTATGCTCAAAAAAGGCTATAGCTTAAAATTTTTTCTAGGAATATGGCGGCTGACTCAGGATAAATCCAAATACTGAAAGCAATTCCATACAGGGCACCATACAAATGAGCTTCGTGGTTGATATTTTGAGATAGGCTTTTCCCTTGGGTAAAAGAATAAATGAGAAAAATAACTCCCCAGATAAATCCAGGAAAACAAAGTACTGCGAAAAGACATATTTTGTTCAAGGGGGCATAGATGATACTCGCAAATACCATAGCTGAAACTGCTCCAGAGGCTCCTAAGGTATTATATCCAGACCTATTTTTATTTTTAAAAAATCCTGATAGATCCGAAACAACAAGGGCAGACAGATAGAAGAAAACAAATACAACAGTCGCATTTGATCCCAATATATAACCGAAATATTGCTCCACAGCACCACCAAAAAAGTACAGCGTAAACATATTAAACCCCAAATGTGAATAGCCGTCGTGGACGAAACCCGAAGTAATCAGTCTCCAATATTGGCGTCTCTTCATGACTTCATGTGGATTCATCATAAGTTGACCATAAAGATTCGCATTGTTCTGGGCATAAATACTGACTAATACGGTCAATACAATAATGATTAAATTTAAACTCATCATTTAATTATTTGCTTTTATGTTTATTAACCTTCTCTTTTAATCAAGCTTTTAGCAAAATTATTGAAAATATCAAGGCCTTCTTTATCACAATCAATGGTTGTAAGTAATCTAAAGGCCTCATCAAAATAAGCGTCCATTTTGATTTTTACGAGCTGGGCGATTCCCAAGTCATCAAAGATATTTTTGACACCCGCTACTTTCTCCGTAGGATCTGCATCTCTCATACTGATCCAGCCATTCAATTGGCTACGCGCATCGGTTCCTGCAAGATCTAAAGCATTGATCATTAAAAATGTTTTTTTATTGGCGATAATGTCACCCCCCACTTGCTTGCCTACCTTTTGTTGATCTCCATAAATATCTAACAAATCATCCATCAACTGGAAGCCGAGCCCTAGGTTTTCTCCCACCTCATAAAGTCGCTCTTGATCCTCACGGCCAAAGCCGCCCATTAATCCTCCTAATTCCATACTAAATCCCAATAATACCGCGGTTTTCAACCTAATCATCTCCAAATAATCCGCTTGAGAAACATCGACCATCTGCTCAAAATCCATATCCAATTGCTGACCTTCACAGACTTCCAAAGCCGTTTCATTAAATCGATCAATGGCCAATAATAAGTAACTGGGATCTATCTTAGTGATGAGTTGATAGGCTTTTACGAACATCGCATCGCCACTTAAGATGGCGGTATTTTGATTCCACTTTTCATGAACTGAGGACTGACCTCTCCGGAGCGGTGCTGCATCCATAATATCATCATGCATCAAGGTGAAATTATGAAACACTTCGACCGCTAAGGCTGGATCTAATGCTTTTGGGTTCTGTGTCCCTCGCAGCTGTGCAGTCAACAAAACCAGCAAAGGTCTAAACCTTTTTCCACCCAAAGCCAATAAGTAGTCAATCGGTTCATAAAGGTTCCGAGGCTGTGCCTTTACCTCTAATTGAACCAAGCGCGTATCAATTGATTTTCGTAAGGTGATTATTGATTCCATTTATTTATGTGTACTAAATCTGTGATTAAAAAGGGCGCTGAAAAATTTATTGCTCCCAACCGTCACGGTTCTAAATTAGCCCTATCTTAAAAAGATAAATAAAATCTATCAAAATAGGTTATTTTTCAACCCAAAGCAAATCTATCGTTCTTCGGTCTATGTCTGTTTTTACCACCTTAACATGGATTTCATCACCCAAGGATATTCTTTCCCCCGTCCGTCTGCCGACGATCCGATATTGCTTTTCATCGTATTGAAACTGATCATGGTCTATATCTGCAATTCTAATCATTCCCTCACATTTGGTAGCACTGATTTCTACAAATAAGCCCCATTCAGTCACCCCTGATACAATTCCATCAAAAGTTTCTCCCAACATTCCAGACATAAATTCAACCTGCTTGAATTTTATGGATGCCCTTTCAGCCTCAGCAGCCCTTTTTTCTCGTTCTGATGAGTGCCTGCATTTTTGTTCGATGGCCTCTTTATCGGGAGGATTTTTCCCCTCCAAATAATCCCAAAGCAACCTATGAACCATTACATCTGGATACCTGCGAATGGGGGAAGTAAAATGGGTGTAATGCTCAAAAGCCAAGCCAAAATGACCCTTAAGATCTGTGGTGTACCGTGCTTTGGCCATGGATCTGATGGCTATGGACTCCAATACATGCTGTTCTGGCTTGCCTTGTATGTCTGCCAATAATTTATTTAGATTTTTAGAGATCCTTCCTTGGGTCAAAAGTTGATGCCCAAACCTACTGGCAAACTTTGAAAAATTATCTAACTTTTCTGAGTCCGGGTCATTATGAACTCGGTATACAAAAGGAAGACTATCCTCTGGTTTTTTTCCTTTTTTCTTATCAAAAATGAAAGTAGCCACCTCCCTATTGGCCAAGAGCATGAACTCTTCGATCATCTTGTGAGCTTCTTTTCGCTCTTTGGGTATCACTTCCAAAGGCTTCCCTTTCTCATCCAATCTGAAATTTACTTCTACTGATTCAAAGTTTACTGCACCGTTTACGAAACGCTGCTCCCGGATTTTTTCAGCGAGGTCATTGAGGAGTAATATTTCATCTTGATAATCTCCAGCATTTCCTTCAATAATTTCTTGGGCATCTTCATAAGCAAATCTTCTATCCGAATAGATGACCGTTCTTCCAAACCATTTACCAAATACTTTCCCTTGATCATTGATTTCAAACACCGCCGAGAAGGTTAACTTTTCTTCTTTCGGTCGCAATGAGCACAAGCCATTGGACAATTGTTCTGGCAACATAGGTATGGTTCTATCCACTAAATAAACAGAAGTCGCCCGTTCAAAAGCTTCTTTTTCAAGTAAGGAATCGGGTGTAACATAATGCGAAACATCCGCTATATGAA
>Ga0206124_10000138_pt1 | contig 56840 bp, 37 predicted proteins | sample Helgoland_Spring_3_FD_148671 | JGI IMG/M metagenome (GOLD analysis project Ga0206124, IMG submission 148671) | Pelagic subsurface seawater microbial communities from Kabeltonne, Helgoland, North Sea - Helgoland_Spring_Bloom_20160321_2 | ecosystem: Environmental > Aquatic > Marine > Epipelagic ... | reverse complement strand
CTTGGATCGCAAAGGGCATTAATAACACCCGCGAAGATAAAGAGCGCGTGACTCGTAGAAACCTACTCGGCGTGCTATACACCGTCCTCTACAATGAGGCATCAGAAACAATCGCTCGCTAGGGCGTGCTCTCTGCCAGAAATAGTTGCCGACTCAGCTCATCAAGTTTGAGATTAGTCCTGCGTTCAACGCCTCAATTTCAATAGGATCGGCAACAACTCAGCAGTCTGTCCGGCATGCTGATGGCCGGCATCTTTTTGCCCATTGGCTGGTTAACACCTTAATGATTAAACCCAGTTGGTAGGATTACTTTTGGTATTTAAAAAAAGCCCCTAAGTATTAATACTTAAGGGCTTATTCAAGTGGTGGCCGGACCCAGAATCGAACTGGGGACACAAGGATTTTCAGTCCTCTGCTCTACCGACTGAGCTATCCGGCCACACCTAGAAAGGCGGCATTAAGTGTTCGCGTTCGGTGCTCGTCAACCGGTTTTTTTCATTTTCTCATTTCCTCTGCATTTTTCCAAAAAAGCACCTGTTTTAAGCAAAATTCAAACAAGTGTTTGTCTTTCCCTAAATTGACTTTCTAATACGTCACAAAATGCTGCAAATAGCGGTATCACACTGAAACTGCGTATCATGATTAAGAAAAAAATCTTTGGAATTTGCATATTTGGAGGTCTCGCACTCGTCCTCTTGTTCCTCATTGGCACCAAGATGCTCTCATTCAAAGGGATGGCAGATGCTGGCAAACTGATGGGCCCGACCCCCGAAAGTGTTTCGACCTTCATCACCGAACGTCAATCTTGGATCGATAGTGTCCAAGCGATCGGCTCAATCGAGCCCGACAAGGGCGTGCGTCTCGATGCAGAAGTCGCAGGCTTGGTGAGTGCAATTAATTTTAAAAACGGTCAACATGTCGAAGCGGGCACAGTTCTAGTTCAACTGGATGTCACAGTCGAATCAACTCTACTGGACTCCAATAAGGCCAGCGCTCACCTCGCAGAACTTGAGTTGGTTCGTGCCAAACGCTTGCGCGGCACAGACTCGATTGCTCAATCACAGTTGGATCGCGCACAAGCGGACTTTGACAAGGCCACCGCAGAGATGAAAAACTTGGAAGCGATCATTGAGAGAAAAACCATCCGCGCACCTTTTAGCGGTCGAGTGGGCATACGTCAGATCAACCTAGGTCAGTACCTTTCAATGGGCTCTCCCATCGTTACCCTGCAATCCTACGATCAGGTGTTCGTTAACTTTACGCTCCCCCAGAAGGCTATTGCTCGAGTTGCTACTGGCATGAAAATAACACTTCGAAGCGACGTCTATCCCGAACAAACATTCGAAGGTAGTGTCACAGCAATTAGCCCGCAAATCGACCCAGTCACTCGTACAGTCAAACTTCAAGGAACACTAGAAAACGAAGATGAACGGCTTCGCCCTGGCCTATTTGTTAAAGTCTCCGTCATCTTACCTAATAAAAATGACGTGCTGGTCGTTCCAGCCACTTCGATTGTCTATGCACCGTATGGAAATTCAATTTTTAAAGTGACCACCGCCACCGACGAAGTCTCTGGCCTAGAGACGACCATCGTGAAGCAGTCGTTTATTCGTACCGGTAAGCGCACAGGTGATTTTGTCAGCATACTAGAAGGGCTCCAAGAAGGCGACGAGATCGTCTCGGCCGGCGCCTTCAAATTGAACAACGGTATGTCTATCACTGTTCGTAACGATTTGGCTCCCATCCCGGAACTCGCACCGAGTCCGAAGAATTCTTAATCGGCTTCGTTGTTGCAACGTCCACACATTTCGAGTCACCCATGAAGCCAGCTTTTACCGATATATTCATCAAGCGCCCCGTGCTCGCAATTGTGATCAGCATGGTAATCGTGATTGCGGGTCTGCAGGCGATTTCTTCGCTCACGGTCCGACAATACCCGCGTAACGAAAACGCCAAGGTCACAATCACGACGGTTTATACTGGTGCCGATGCAGATCTCGTACGTGGTTTCATCACCACCCCGCTGGAGCGAGCCGTCGCCTCTGCGGACGGCATCAATTACATCGCCTCACAAAGTTTGCTTGGCATGTCCACCATCACCGTGCGACTAGAACTCAACTTTGATTCGACCAAAGCCCTCGCCGAAATCAGCTCAAAGGTCGACCAAGTCCGCGGCGATCTGCCCCCCGAAGCGGAAGTGCCAATCATCAGCGTCGAATCTGCCGAAAGCGAACGTGCTTCCGCCTACCTTTCCTTCGTATCCGACATACTCGAAGCCAACGAAATTACCGACTATCTAGTACGCGTCATCCAACCTCGCCTCACATCGATTAAAGGCGTGCAAGAAGCAGAAATTCTTGGTGGGCGCACCTTCGCGATGCGTATCTGGCTCGACCCAGCACGCATGGCTGCGCTCGGTATCTATCCCGCACAGGTTCGCGAAGCCCTTGCTTCCAATAACTATTTATCCGCAGTCGGTCAGACCAAGGGCAACCTTGTTACCGTAAACCTGACCACCAATACTGACCTCAATTCTGTCGAAGAATTTGAGCAACTCGCAATCCTGAATCAGGGTAACACAATTGTGCGAATCAAAGACATCGCCGAAGTCGAACTCGGCGGCGATGACTACAGCTCTGAGGTACGCTTCTCTGGTAAGCAGGCGGTCTTCATCGGCATGCACGTTCTGCCCAACGCCAACACTGTCGACGTGATCAAAGCCGTGCGCACCGAACTCGACGTAATTAAAGGCGAACTCCCCGAGGGTATCGAAGCCAACATCGGCTATGACTCGACCATCTATATCGAAGAGTCGATCTTTGAAGTAGTCAAAACACTCACCGAGACCTTGATCATCGTGATGATTGTCATCTTCTGCTTTATGGGTCGAATCCGCACCGTCCTAGTGCCGATCATCACCATCCCAATCTCACTCATCGGCGCGGTTTTTCTGATGCAGTTGTTCGGCTTCTCGATCAATTTGCTCACATTACTGGCCGTCGTGCTCTCAGTTGGCATTGTCGTGGACGATGCAATTATTGTAGTCGAAAATATCGAACGCCACCTCGAAGCCGGCATGAAGCCGATCGAATCCGCACTCCTCGGCGTGCGCGAACTGATCGGACCGGTCATTGCCACCACACTCGTGCTGGTTGCAGTTTATTTACCGATCGCCTTCCAAGGCGGACTCACTGGATCACTGTTTCGCGAGTTTGCGCTCACGCTGTGTGGCGCTGTGATCATATCAACCATCGTGGCACTCACCTTAAGTCCGATGATTTCATCCAAGCTGCTCAAGAGCGGCGAACATACTGGGCTTGCACTGCTAATTAACAATAGCTTTGACCGTTTGAGAAAATCTTACGGCGGCATCTTACGAACTAGCCTACAGACTCGTTGGGTTATTTACTGCTGTTGGGGCGTGCTCACTCTGATGTGCCTACCGATGTTCGTGCTCTCGCCAAAGGAACTCGCGCCGACCGAAGATCAAGGTGTAATTTTTGGCATCGTCGATGCGCCCGCCAACTATGCTATCGAAGAAACCTCACGCTTCACCGAAAAAGCTAACGAAGTTTTTTTTAGTTTTCCTGAAACCAGCTACAGCTTCCAACTCACCTACCCCAATGGTGGTTTCAGCGGCATGATTCTAGCTCCGTGGAGTGAGCGCGAACGCACCGTCTTTGATATTATACCGGAAGCTCAAATGGGACTCGGTGCGATTCCTGGAGTTCGAATCTTCCCCGTCACCCCTGCCGCACTACCAGGCGGCAGCGACTTTCCAATCGACTTTATCGTTGCCTCCACTGCCGAGCCTTCAGAGATCTTAAAATTCGTTGAGCAAATCCACGCAAAAGCAATCGCAAGTGGACGCTTCGCCTTTCCACCGATTATCGATACCAAGATTGACCAACCACAAACCAAATTTGTTATCGACCATGATATGGTCAGCTCACTCGGCCTCGATCAACGCGCCATCGGCGCCGACCTCGGCTCGCTCGTCGGCGGCGGTTACGTCAACCGCTTCAACATCGATGGGCGTAGCTATAAAGTCATTCCGCAAATTCGACGCGCCGGCCGCCTCAATGCAGATCAGCTACAAGACATCTATATCAAAGGCCCAGAAGACAAACTCATTCAACTGAGCACCATCGCCACACTCGAAGACAGCGTGCAACCACGCTCGCTCAATCGCTTCCAACAATTCAACGCGGTTAAGATGAGCGGAGTTTATATGGGTCCACTGGACGAAGGTCTCAAATTCCTCGAAGACACCGCCGCAGAGATCCTGCCCGACGGCTACCGAATCGATTACGACGGCGAGTCACGCCAACTCCGCACCGAGGGCAATAAATTCCTGCCTGCTTTCTGTCTCGCTCTGGTGCTCATCTTCATGGTCCTCGCCGCTCAATTCAACAGCTTCCGCGACCCCTTCATTATTCTTCTTGGCTCCGTGCCGCTGGCCATGTTTGGCGCATTGATTTTCACCTTTCTGAAAATGATGAGCCCCAACGTCTCATTCTTCACGGATGGATGGACGACTACGCTCAATATTTACTCACAAGTCGGCCTAGTCACACTCGTCGGCCTAGTCGCGAAGAATGGAATTTTGATTGTCGAATTCGCTAATCAACTACAGCGCGAAGGCAAAGCAAAGCTCGATGCGATTCAAGAAGCCAGCGAAGTGCGCCTACGCCCAATTTTAATGACCACCGTGGCGACCGTAGCAGGCCACTTCCCACTGACACTGGTCACGGGTGCAGGTGCTGAAGCACGTAACTCGATCGGCCTAGTGCTGGTTGGCGGCATGGCAATCGGAACGCTGTTTACACTACTTTTTCTTCCGTCGATCTATATGCTCATCGCCAAAGACCGAAAGAGCGGTGCGACGGGAATTGAGATCGCGTAGGCTTTTAAAAAATTGGCGAAGCGAGCGCGCCACTTTACGCCATCTCAAACACGACCGCAGTGGTATTATCTTTACCATCAGTCTGCACCGCTTCATGCACCAGCATCTCCGCTGGCGTGCCTTTAAGATGTGGCGCTGGACTACGAATGATCCGCTCCATTCCACGGTCAAATAGACCTTCGACCAAACCATCGGAGCAAATTAAAAAACGATCCCCGGACTCGTAGCCGATCGCTCCGAACTGCGGACTGAGCTTCTGGTTCTTGCCGCCAAGTACTTGTTGCAGCGCATTGCGCCCAGCATGGCTACGCGCTGCCGTTTCAGTCAATTTTCCGTCACGCTGCAACCATCCGACATGCGTGTGATCGTGGCTCACTTGGTTAATACCACCCGCCTCAGGCAAATGATAAATACGACTATCACCCACATGCGCGAAATAGAGCCACCCTGGGCGCACCCAACAGAGACTTAAGGTCGCACCCATACCCTGCAACTCTTCGTAACTGAATCCCAAATGCGTGAGCTCAGCATGAATCTGATCAAATAACTCACCCAAAAGATCCTGAAAGCCGATCTCGATGCCAGATGCCGCCGAGCGAAAACTCTGCGGCATCAGTCGAGCGATCTTATCAATTGCGATACGACTGGCAAAATCCCCGGCCTTGGCGCCGCCCATACCATCACTCACGGCAAAAATGAAATCGTTCGCTTTAAGATCCGCTTCGCCGTATTTACCGAGGCGCTTAACGCCTTCGCCATCCACCGCCAGCAATAGGAAAGAATCTTGGTTGTCCTTGCGGAAACGTCCAACATCCGTCTGGCCAAACCATCGCACTGTTTCTGCCGAATCTGCTATCTTTTCTTCCATACTATGCTTTCCACTCATCACGATTTGGATTCGATTGCATCTTCGGCGAAGCCGGATAGCCGGGCTCCAAAATCGTCGCAAACTCGAAATCAATTACACAAAACCGGCCAAGCTGCGCATTATAGGTGATATTACGTACCTCTGCATCATCATGACGTACGCCGTATTGCTCAAGCTCCGAAAAAATTCGCTTCTTTTTTTCGTCACTCACATGATCGACGAGCTTACCGCAGTTACTCGTCACCAAATACATGCCATCGTCCTGCTTATCAATTATTTGGGGAACAAAATCGCAACCATGTTTCTGCAAAAAATCCAACACTCGCACTTCATTTTCGAAGCGCTCACGAGCCTGCGGACCCTTAAACGTCTTATGCACACGGCCATCATAACCGATACGAACAACTGCCCGCGCAGTATTTTTAGCCTCATGCATGAATATGTGCTCAATTTGAGCCTTCCACCTTCTATTTGGCAAGAACTCGTCGGGATTCTGCGCAGATTTATTAAATCGTGGCCAAAAAAACTTGCGAAGCCTTCTCTGGCACGCATTTTGCTAAATTTGCATGTCTCTTAAGATGAGATCAATCTGTTCACTCATTTTTAAAAACTGCTTAATCTGACAATTCAACGACAACTCATTCACAAATTATTATGGCTAAAATTAAACTAGAATACCTCTGGCTCGACGGTTATACTCCCGTCGCAAACATTCGTGGCAAGACATGCGTCAAAGACGGCGATCTCAGCACATGGTCGCTCGACGACTGCCCTCTTTGGGGCTTCGACGGCAGTTCGACTCAACAAGCCGAAGGCAGCAGCTCTGACTGCATCCTGAAACCAGTAGCATGCTACCCTGACAGCACTCGTAAAAACGCTTTCCTCGTAATGTGTGAAGTGATGAACCCAGATGGCACTCCACACCCATCTAATGCTCGTGCGACTATTGCCGAAGACAAAGGCCTCTGGGTCGGTCTTGAGCAAGAATACTTTCTCCTCCAAGACGGCCGCGCACTCGGCTGGCCTCAAGAAGGTTTCCCTGCACCACAAGGCGACTACTACTGTGGGGCAGGCTACTCTTCTGTCGGCGAAATCGCTCGTGCGATCGTTGAAGAGCACCTCGACATCTGCCTCGATGCAGGCATCAATCACGAAGGCATCAATGCTGAAGTGGCAAAGGGTCAGTGGGAATTCCAGGTATTTGGCAAAGGTGCACACACAGCCTGTGACCAAATCTGGGTCGCTCGCTACATCCTCCAGCGCCTCTGCGAAAAGTACGGCGTTGATGTCGAATACCACTGCAAGCCTTACCAGGGTGACTGGAACGGTTCCGGTATGCACTGCAACTTCTCTACAGACTACATGCGCGACACCGGTGGTAAAGATTACTTCCTCAAGCTCATGGACAAGTTCGAAGAATACAAGGACGAGCACATCGCTGCATACGGTCCGGACAATCACATGCGCCTCACAGGTCTCCACGAAACACAGTCCATCGACAAGTTCTCTTGGGGTGTAGCTGACCGTGGTGCTTCAATCCGTGTCCCACACGGCTTCGTCGCTGATGATGCATACAAGGGCTATCTCGAAGACCGTCGTCCAAACTCACAAGGCGACCCTTACCAGATCGTTTCCCGTGTCTCCAAGACAGTTGCGGAAGCCGAAGCTGCATTCAAATAAGTCGACCTACTTTTTTCAATCAACGCCACTCCCTCGGGAGTGGCGTTTTTTTGTGTCGATCCGATCGTGGTGCCAGTCAAAGCGACACTCTGTTCAGGCTTACCATGGCTCGCTCATATAAATCAAATCAGCAGCAGGTGCGATCCTAGACAGTGAAATTCGTATTGTAGATGGACAAGGCTCACCGACTTCCTAGCATTTGAGTTATTGAACTCACTTCAAAATATTGCGATCTCCGCCGCCGCTGGTTCAGGTAAGACCTATACCCTAACCAATCGCTTCATCTATCTGCTGCATGCCTTTGAGCAACCAGAGCGTATTATCGCCCTGACGTTTACACGCACCGCTGCTGGTGAGTTCTTTCATAAGATCATTGAAAAGCTTTGCGATGCGGCCGAGGACTCTGCTGAGGCTGAAAAACTCTCCAAAGAGTTAGTGATCACTGCCGACTGCGCGCGCTACCACCACTTGCTACACTTGCTGATCAATAGCATGCACAAGCTCAACCTGCAGACGCTCGACAGCTTTTTCTTCCGCGTCGTTTCCAGTTTCGCACTCGAGCTCGGCCTCTCCGGCAGTCTCAAGCTGCTCGACGAAAGTAGCGAATCACGTATGCGCAACGAAGTGCGCGACAGCATCGTGCATCGACCTGGGGAACTCACCACCGAGCTCAAAGAATTTTGGCACGCCTTCAAACAAGCCACCTATGGACAAGAAGCACGCAGCATTGAGAAAGTCGTCTCCGAGTTCATTGAGCAGCTGTACGCACTCTACCTCAACACTCCCGCTGCCGATCGTTGGGGACATACTGCCACAATATGGCCGCAAGGTTGCCCATGGCAGACCAGTGTCGCACCGGACTGGGAGGAGCTCGCAAACAAACTACTCGCCGCCCTACCCGACAATCTCAGTAAAGCACAGGTCAACGATTTTAACTCGGCGGCCTCCGCAATCCGCAACTACGGAAGCAACGAAAAGCTCAACACCTTACTCAATAATGCACTGGCAGTCGCGTCCGACATCCTAGCTGGGCAAGCGACCATCAAAGTACGCAAAGAGATACAACTGAGCTCCGCACTCTGCAATGCCCTCGCCGACTGCTTACGCGCAATCGTCTGGCATCACCTGAAGCGTGCGCTCGAAAACACCCAAGGCGTGCACCGCATTCTACAAGCTTATCACGACAATTACGACCGCATCGTGCGCCGCCCTGGACGCCTCGCCTTCGCTGACCTCACACACTTACTCGCACCCGAATCCGCAGGCTCACCCATGGGCGAAGTCGATCCGATGACGCGGCAACTCATGGACTTTCGCCTCGACGGTCAATTTGACCACTGGTTGTTCGATGAATTCCAAGATACGAGCCGTCCACAGTGGGAAGTCGTGGCCAATCTTATCGATGAGATCGTGCAAGACGACTCCGGTGAGCGATCTTTTTTCTACGTTGGCGACACCAAGCAATGCCTCTACCTCTGGCGCAACAGTGACGACCGCCTGTTCCACGACATCCAAACGCGCTACAACGCCAGTGGCGCAAACCGTATCGAGCAACACCCACTCTCGATGTCATGGCGCTCAGCCACTCCAATCCTTGACGCGGTTAACGAAGTATTCGAAGACGACGCCCTGATTGCCGAAACCTTTTCTGCCGATGCAGCCGCTCGCTGGGCACGCGCATGGCAAACGCACGAAGCTTCGCCTGCCACTATAGATTCAAGCGGATTCAGCTGCTGGATTGAAGCACAGAAAAACGACAGCCCCACACGCAACGAACTCATTCTCAAGCTACTTAAAGATCTCAACCCGATCGAACGTGGCATGAGCGTCGGTGTGCTCGTACGTAAGAATGCCGATGCCAATGAAGTCGCGGACTACCTGCGCGAGAACTGCTTGCTACCCATTCATACCGGCTCCGCAATCAAGCCCGCTGTCGATAACGCCGCAGGTGCTGCCCTCCTCGCATTGCTCAACCTAGCCGCACACCCTAGTGATAGCCATGCACACGGCTATCTCAATCTGATCGACGTCTCGACCGACGGCCCGGCACTCACCAGTGCCACTGAAGAACTGCGCAAACGCCTACTGTCCGATAGTAATGAAAGTGCCGTGCGCTGGGCGGCCGAGCAAATCACCGCTCACCTACCCAAAGACGACACACGTCACCGAGAACGTCTCAATCGCCTGATTGATAAAGCACGTGCCTTTGACAGCGAAGAGCGCCGCGATATCGATGGCCTGATTCACTTTCTTAGAAAGTGTAGTAGCGGCGAATGCCACGCGGGCGATGCCGTGGTCATCGAGACGATCCACAAATCCAAAGGTTTGGAATACGACGTAGTCATCCTCGTCAACGAAGACAAGACTTCGCGCAGCGAAACACGGATCAATCCGCTACTTGATCCGCAAGGTAAAGCCGATTGGATCATGGAGCCGATCAAGAAAGACCTGATGCAGGCTGACCCGATGCTCAACCAACTCTTAGAACAAAGTATCAGTCAAAGCGGCTTCGGCAACCTTTGCACACTCTACGTCGCGATGACCCGCGCCAAACGCGGACTCTATATGATTAGTGACCTCCATCGCGTGAGCAAAACATCAACTGTTCATTTCCTTAAAGAGCGGCTCGGCTCGGAGGCTCAAGCGACCGAACTATTCCCCAAGGCCAACTATCCCGTGCTCTGGAGAACCGGCGATCAAAATTGGCATGAGTCGTTTAAAGCAACCGTGCAACCAACAACCAATAGCCAACCACCATCGGCGCCCGCCTTCGATCCCGCACATCCGCGATTGCAACTAGCACGCCCATCTAACAGCAAGGCAGGTTCACTCGCCGCGGCCAGATACTTCGACCTCGATGAGCACGCCAGCATCTTTGGTACCGAGCTACACGACGCCTTCGAACAAATCGAATGGCTAGAATTCACCAAAGACAATAACCTCACGCTCGACCTCTTTAATATGGGAGGGACGAGCTCCGCCTCGTCCGCTAACTCTAAGCCAGAGGACACGACAGAGCACGCAGAGGTGGCACCTCAGCTGTTGCTGCATAAGAAAAAGACGGAGCATTTCCCTACAGAAGTTAAAAGCGCCCTCAACAGCTGTTTCAAAAATTCCGAAATACGCACACTCTTTACTAAGCCCGAAACAGCAACCGTCGTCTGGCGCGAGCGCGCATTCAGTTATGTCGAAGGTGATCAATTCACGAATGGTATCTTCGACCGCGTTGTCATTCATAAAACGGAAGACGGCACTATCAGCCGCGCTGAGATCATCGACTTCAAAAGCGACCGTATCCATCCAAACAATACGCTAGAGCAAGCCAGCGAGCACCATCGCCCACAAATTGAAGCCTATCGTAAGGCACTCTCAAAAATAGTCAGCATCGACGAAACAGTCATCGATCTGAAACTACTATTCACAGATGTGCCTCAGTTGGTCGATCTTTAGAGAATGGAATCCTCACAATCCTGCCTCGTTACTTGTCCGAGTTGCTTTGAGGTATTCTCAGTCACAGCGCCAGCACCATCAGAGACACCTACGGAATGGGACTACGACTGCGAAGTCTGTTGCCGTCCGATGCTGATTCGTTTTAGCCTAGACCAAGAAAGCGTAATTGCGGACGCAGAGGAGGCGTGGTGAGCCAAGAGCGCTGTGCGCTGTAGCAGCATTTTTGCATCGGGATAATGAACGCGAGATAACCGGGCTCGCAACGTAGCATCTGGCTTTACGCCAAGAGTTTTACAAGCTGCTAGGCAGCGGCAGGTCGATTTCGACATCTTCGTCGTAATCAACGCCGTCGAGCCCAAAACCAAACAGGGTAAGAAAGTTACGCTGGTAGCCAGTATAATCGCCGAGAACATCAAGCGTCTCGGATGTAATCGATGGCCAAATTTCAATGACTTTCGCCTGAATGTCGGGTTGCATCTCCCAATCGTCGACACGAATACGACCCAGATCATCGAGCTGTAAATCCTTACCATAGAGGCGATCATCGAAAAGGCGCACCATTTGCTCGATACAATCTTCGTGTGTACCCTTCTCTTTCATCAGCTTGATGATAATGGAAATATAAAGTGGCACGACAGGGATTGCCGAGCTAGCCTGAGTGACGACAGCTTTGTTGACTGCAACGTAGGCGGCACAATCGTAAGTCTCGGTTATGGCCGCCGCCGCGCGTTCGACATCTTTTTTGGCCTGGCCGATAGTACCGTTGGTGTAAACGGGCCAAGTGGCTTCGGGGCCGATGTAGGAATAAGCGACACTCTTAGCTCCAGGTGCCAGCACGCCAGCATCATTGAGCGCTTTCATCCAAAGCTCCCAGTCCTGGCCACCCATTACATTAATGGTGTGTTGAATCTCTTCTTCAGTCGCGGGCTCAATGGTGACGTCTTTGACCTCATCACGGTCGGTATCCATCGTGCGGTTAGTGAAAGCTTGGTCACCGATTGGCTTGAGCACTGACTTGTAAACTTCGCCGGTCTCTGGATCGGTGCGACGCGGAGAAGCAAGACTATACACGACCAGATCAATTTGACCGAGGTCTTCTTTGATCTGTGCGATTGCCTGCGCTTTGACTTCGTTGGAAAATGCGTCACCATTGATGCTTTTGGCGTAAAGACCCGCCTCGTGAGCGGCTTTTTCAAATGCCACGGAGTTATACCACCCAGCACTGGCCGGCTTGCCATTGGTCGATGGGCGCTCAAAAAAGATGCCAAAAGTCGCCGCATCAAAACCAAACGCAGCAGCAATTCGGGAGGAAAGGCCGTAGCCCGTCGAAGAGCCGAGCACCAAAACCCGCTTTGGCCCATCACTTCTCTTGGCAGCCTTGGCGACTTCGATTTCTTCACGCACTTTAGCCTCACAACCTTTCGGGTGTGCGGTAATACATACATATCCTCGGATGCGCGGTTTAACTATCATGGTAATACTTTAGTAGTTGAATGAAATTAATAAGACTGCAGTGAAAGAGAATCCTCCCGCTGAGGCAACTGATAATTTGCATATATAAAAAAGACGCGACTGAGGTTCGCCCCGTCCACGTCTATTAAAATTAAGCTGTTACAAGCAGGGCTTAAACCTCTCCGCGACCGATTCCAGACGCCTCAAAGCCGATTTGGCGAAGCGCTTCGAGATCGAGCAGGTTACGGCCATCGAATAGGAAGGCCGGTAAATTCATATGATCATAGATCTTTTTGAAATCAAGCGCGTTGAACTCATCCCACTCAGTTAGAACTAACACCGCATGCGCATCTTTTGTCGCCTCGTAAGCATCTCCGCAAACGGTCACAGAGCGATCCTCATTGGCAAGACCCAAATCGCGACGAATTTGAGCTTCTGGCACTTTCGGATCGTAGATGCTGACATTGGCCTGTTCATCGAGCAGATCCTTACAGATGTAAATGGCCGCGGACTCACGGGTGTCGTTGGTGTCCTTCTTAAATGCGAAACCAAGCACAGCAATTTTCTTATCCGAGACGGTGTTAAACATCGTGGAAATGATACGACGCGCAAACCGATGCTTTTGAAAGTCGTTCATCTCGATCACACCATTCCAATAGCTCGCAGCCTCTGGAATACCAAAATGATCACACAGGTAGACCAAATTCAGGATATCTTTCTGGAAGCAAGAGCCTCCAAAGCCGACGGAAGACTTAAGGAATTTTGGACCGATACGGCTATCAGTACCGATCGCGTGTGCGACTTCGTCGACATTGGCACCAGTCGCTTCGCACAGCGCTGAAATCGCATTAATCGAAGAGATTCGCTGAGCAAGAAAAGCATTGGCGGTGAGCTTGGAGAGCTCGGACGACCAGACGTTGGTGGTCAAGATGTTCTCCGTCGGCACCCATTGCGCATACACATCGACCAAAGTTTGAATCGCGGCGAGACCATCTGGCGTCTGATCACCACCAATCAACACTCGGTCTGGCTTCTCAAGGTCAGCCACCGCAGTACCCTCAGCTAGAAATTCAGGATTAGAAAGGATTTGGAATTTGCGCCCCTTGGAGTTGGACTCGAGGATACGCTTAATCGACTCAGCAGTGCGCACTGGCAAAGTGGATTTCTCGACCACGATCTTGTCACTCTCCGCGACTTCAGCAATTTTACGAGCACACTTCTCGATATAGCGCAGATCCGCGGCACGCCCAGCGCCGACGCCGTAAGTCTTGGTCGGCGTGTTGACACTCATGAAGATGATGTCCGCATCACGAATCGCTGTATCAATATCGGTCGAGAAAAAGAGTTTTTTGCCACGGCAACTTTTAACGATGTCATCCAGACCAGGCTCGAAGATCGGCAGCTCATCGGAGTTCCATGCATCGATCCGCGCCTGATTAATATCTACAACTGTGACCGTGATGTTCGTACACTTATGGGCAATCATAGCCATCGTGGGTCCACCAACATATCCTGCTCCAATACAGCAAATTTTCATAGTAGATTTGGTATATCAAATCGAACGCCAGACAAGAGAATTTTACTTTCGTTTCGGACTTCAACATCAAAACCAGCTGAGTTTTGCCGCCATCCTCAAATCATCCAAGTATCACTGCGATCCTGCTCTTTCTCAAAGTAAGGCGAAGAAGCTATGAAAAAACACTTTAAGCACACACAAATGGCAATCAAAGAGCGCCATCATATTGTGATAAAATCACTCGCTACGACCAATTAATTCCCTGCAATAGTAAGACTAGCGCACCGCATCCGCCTCGTAGCCGAGGCCGATTTCTGCGCGCCACCAATCGAGTGCCTTCATATTGCCCAAGGTATCGTCAAAACGCATCGCCACGGCATCCGCAGCGATCGGACGACCGCGCATCTCGTTGGTAAACGAATCGATCTCATACGCAAACAAGGGTCGCTGCTTCGGCATCGCAATTTCTTGCGCCGAGTCTTTTTCGTCCAACTCAACCCGAATCGTGCCAGGGCACTGCCACGGCATCTCCACCGTGATACGGCCTTTGTCGCCCAGAATTACTGCCTCGTTTTCGTGATTCATACGCAGCGCACAGGTTGTCTTCGCCAAAATATCACCTTCGAACCGCATCACCGCCGTCGTCCACATGTCCGTTTTGGTCTTCGCGTCCAGATGTCCCACCGCCTTCAACTCCAGCGGCTCCGCAAATAAGCGGCCGTGTGCACGACCAGCAATCAAGCGCGCAAATGACATCGTATAACAACCGATATCTAGAATCGCGCCACCGCCGAGCGCTTTAGCCTGTAGCCGTGACTCAGGCTGCTCTCCCGAATTATAGCAAAAGTTTGACTCAATCATCCGCACCTTGCCGATCACACCGGAGGTCACCAGTTCCACCACCCGCTCCGTCTGTGGATGGTGCCGATACATGAACGCCTCGCGCAGGAGGCAGCGATGATCGTCGGCGAGCTTCTTAGCCTGCTTGGCTTGGCGAAGATTCATCGTCAGCGGCTTTTCACACAGCACATGCTTACCGGCCTGCACACAGTGCGCGATCCACTCCAAATGCAACGGATGCAGCGTCGCGATATAAACCGCCTCCACCTCCGAATCGGCCAGCATTGCCTCGTAGCTTCCATACACACGAGGCGCTTGATGTAGATCCGCAAAGGTCTGCGCCCGCCTTACATCACGACTCGATACCGCATGCAGTACGCTGTCAGGACAATCCTTCAGCGCCGCCGCAAATTCATGTGCGATTTTCCCACAGGCAAGAATGCCCCAACGAACAGGTGATATTTGTGTCATATTCCCGAAGCTAGAAACTAAATCTCTAGATGCGACACTGATGTGGTTTTATTTTCAGTGAAAATCTGACACTAGCATTGCCTGGTAAATACAGGCAGGAATAGCTCTATCATCGTCTTCTGCGGTTAATCTTACCAATTCTGGGCCCTCAAATCCTTTTTCCACATTCAAAATTCCCTTTCCCAGCTTTTCGAGTTGTTCCCCTTCAAATCAATCGCCAACTTACTTCTTTTCTCACTTTTACTGATATGCAACCGATCATTCTTCAGGGCCGTCCCGCATTCTCCGATTTCCGCCTCACCGCACTTCAAAATGCGCTCAACACTGCTGCTCCAGAGCTCGACATCGCCTCGATCGACGCCGTCGAAGTCTATTTTATCGAGTCGGCCAACGTCCTCGACGATCAAACCACCGAGCGCACCTTTGCCCTGCTCGCTGCCAACCACCATTTCGAACGCGAAGGCGGCTTCTTCGTGACTCCGCGTAAGGGCACCATCTCGCCCTGGTCCTCCAAGGCGACCGACATTTTCCACAACTGCGACATCCAAGGTATCGCGCGCGTCGAACGCGGCATCCACTTCCGCCTCACTTCCAAGGACGACATCGTACTCGGCATCGAAGACCTCGGCCTAGCCGTGCTCGCGCTGCACGACCGCATGACTGAAGCTGTTTACGACGATGTGACCGACTTCTTTCGTCATTTTGAGCCAACCGAACTGCGCACCGTGCCACTCATGGCAGAAGGCCCAACCGCCTTTGACAAGGCCAACATCGACTGGGGCCTCGCCATGTCGCCCCCCGAAATCGACTACTTGGTCAAAGCCTACCAGAAGATGGAGCGCGACCCGACCGACGCCGAGCTCGTCATGTTCTCGCAGGTCAACTCCGAGCACTGCCGCCACAAGATTTTCAATGCCGACTGGATCGTCGACAGCGAACAGAGCGAACTCTCGCTGTTCAGCATGATCCGCAACACCCACAAGCTGAACCCAGAAGGCACACTCTCGGCCTACTCCGACAACTGCGGCGTCATCCCTGGCTCCGCCGCCGACTGGTGGGAAGTCGACCAACAGGGCGCAACCAAGACTTACCGCAAAACACCGAGCCAGCTCGACATTCTTTGCAAAGTAGAGACACACAATCACCCCACCGCGATCTCCCCCTTCCCCGGCGCTGCAACCGGCGTTGGTGGTGAAATCCGCGACGAAGGTGCCACCGGTATCGGCGGTCGTCCCAAGGCAGGTATTTCCGCATTCATGGTCTCCAATCTCGAAGTGCCGGGCTACATCCAAGCATGGGAAAAGCACATTGCCGAGCATCCGAAGCGTATGGCCTCGCCGCTCGACATCATGCTCGAAGGCCCGATCGGTGGCGCAGCATTTGGCAATGAGTTCGGCCGCCCACAACTTTGCGGCATGTTCCGCACCCTTCAGTTAGAGCACAACGGCCAACACCGCGGCTACCACAAACCAATCATGGTCGCAGGCGGGATGGGCAACATGAAGCGCGAGCACGTCGACAAAAAGCCGATTCCACCGACCGCACTTATTTTACAACTCGGCGGCCCGGCGATGAAGATCGGCCTCGGCGGCGGCGCAGCCTCCTCCATCGGCGCAGGTTCCCAATCCGAAGCTCTCGACTTTGACTCCGTCCAACGCGGCAACCCAGAGATGGAACGCCGCTGCCAACAAGTGATCGACGGCTGCATCGCCCTCGGCGACGAAAACCCCATGCTCTCCATTCACGACATCGGCGCTGGCGGACTTTCCAACGGCCTGCCCGAACTCGTCGAAGCCACTGGCGGACGTTTCCACCTGCGCAACATTCACAACGAAGACTCCTCCATGAGCCCCATGGAGATTTGGTGCAACGAATCCCAAGAGCGCTACGTCATGGCTGTCATGCCAGACCGCATCGAAGCCTTTAAGGCACTCTGCACACGTGAGCGTTGCCCCGTCGCCATCGTCGGCGAAGCCACCGACGACGATCAACTCGTGCTCGAAGACTCCCACTTCGAAAACAACCCGATCGACATGGAAATGGGCGTCCTACTCGGTAAAACACCGAAGATGCTCAAAGATGTCACCCGCCTAGTCGAAGATCACGCCGAGCTCGATGTATCCAAAATTCAATTACGTGACGCCGTCGACCGCGTACTCCGCTTCCCAGCTGTCGCCAGCAAGAACTTCCTCATCACCATCGCCGACCGCAGCATCACCGGCATGGTCGCCCGCGATCAAATGGTCGGCGCGTGGCAAACACCTGTGGCCGACGTCGCCGTGACCGCGACCAGCATGGATGTTTACACCGGCGAAGCCATGGCTTTGGGCGAGCGCACCCCGATTGCGATCATCAACGCGGCCGCATCCGGACGCATTTCGATTGGTGAGTGCTTGACCAATATCGCCTCCGCCTATGTCGGCAAGATCGGTAACATCAAGCTCTCCGCCAACTGGATGGTCGCCGCAGGCGAAGCCGGCGAAGACGCCAACCTTTACGATACCGTCAAAACCATCGGTATGGAACTCTGCCCTGCACTTGGCATTTGCATCCCCGTCGGTAAAGACTCCATGTCGATGCGCACCAGCTGGAAAGACAGCTCTGGCCAAGACCAGAAGCAAGTCTCCCCGCTCAGCCTGATGGTCACCGCCTTTTCCAGTGTCGAAGACGTGCGCAATACCGCCACACCCGACCTTAAGTCAACCGACAGCGCCCTGCTCTTACTCGATCTCGGCGCAGGCAAAAACCGCATGGGCGGCAGCACCCTAGCTCAAGTTTACAATCAAGTCGGCAACGCAACCCCTGACCTCGACGATCCAGAAAAATTCGTCGGCTTCTTCAACGCCGTTCAAGAACTCCTAGCGAGCGACCTCATCCTCTCCTACCACGACAAGGGCGACGGCGGCTTACTAGCGACCCTAGCCGAAATGGCAATCGCCGGCCGCAAAGGCATAAACGTCGTCCTAGATAAGATCACTGGAGGGAAACGCTCCGTCGTTGCCACCCCATCGGACCAGTCATCCGCCCTCCCCGCCCTCTTTAGTGAAGAGCTAGGCGCAGTCATCGAAATCGACAAGACTAAGCTAGCCGAAGTCATGACCGTCCTATCCAAGCACGGCGTCAGCGACATTAGCCACCTAATCGGTAACACCTCAGCCGAGCCAACGCTCAACATCACCCTCAACGGTCAAAGCATCTACAGCGAAAACATCACCACGCTCAACCGCGCATGGAGCGAGCTCAGCTACCAGATGCAAACCAAGCGCGACAACCCGAAATGCGCCCAAGAGGAATACGACGCTCTGCTAGAAGACAACGCCGGCATCATTATCAAGCCCACCTTCGACGTCCAAGAAGTCGAAAACGTCAATCTAGGTAGGGACGCCTCGCCGCAGGCGTCCGCCCAGCGCCCTCGCGTCGCCATTTTTAGAGAACAAGGAATCAACGGCCAAAATGAGATGGCCTTCGCCTTCGACCGCGCAGGCTTCGAAGCAGTCGACGTGCACATGACCGATCTCCTCAACGGCACCGTCGACCTCGCAGACTTCGCCGGACTCGTCGCTTGCGGCGGCTTCTCTTACGGCGACGTCCTCGGCGCCGGTTCTGGCTGGGCAAAAAGCGTCCTCTACAACCCGAAGCTCAAGGCAATGTTCACCACCTTCTTTGCACGCGAAGACAGTTTTACACTCGGCGTCTGCAACGGTTGCCAAATGATCTCCCAACTCAAGGACATCATCCCAGGCGCAGAGCACTGGCCACAATTTGTCCGTAACCGCTCCGAGCAATTCGAAGCGCGTTATGCCAACGTCGAAGTCATGGAAAGCCCAAGTATCTTCTTCAAGGGGATGGCAGGCAGCCTGCTACCGATCCCCGTCGCCCACGGCGAAGGCCGCGCAGACTTCTCGACCACAGGTGATTTCGAAAAATGCTTAACAGGCGATCAGATCAGCGCCCGCTACATCGATTTCAATGGCGAACCAACGGAAACGTATCCTGCCAACCCGAACGGCTCCCCCGCCGGCGCGACAGGATTCACCACAGCCGACGGCAGAGCGACAATTATGATGCCGCACCCGGAGCGCTGCTTCCGCGCCGTACAAATGTCCTACAAGCCAACCGACCAGTTCACCGGAGAAGCCGGCCCATGGCTAAAGATGTTCCAGAACGCCCGGGCATACGTCGGTTAACAATGAAAGTCACGCGCTCGCTAGCCTCATATAAAGGTTTAGCTTTTGCCCTCGTTTAGTGAGTCCAGCAGCGTAGCTTCCCGACGCACGACCAGAATCGATCTATTGCTTGAGTGCGGCGACCACTGAGATCTCCACTAGGAGTTCGGGTCGTGCCATACGCGCTTCCACACAAGCTCGTGCTGGAGCATGCCCTGCTGGCACCCATGCATCCCATACTTCATTCATGGCTGCGAAATCTTTCATATCCCGCACGTAGATCGTTGCCGACAGCATGTGCTCTCGATCTGATCCTGCCTGAAGCAGCAGCGCATCCACTTTCTCGAGCATTGTTTCGGTCTGGGCAACGATGCCTTTGCTGGCGTCTTTACACACCTGACCGCATAAATATAGCGTGTCATTGTGAATCACAATACGGCTCATACGTTGCTTTGTTTCTTGGCGCTGAATACTCATGGCATGCAGTTAACCGTATTTGAAAAAATAAAAAAGACCAATCCACTCATAAGAAGTAGAAATTAGGGCTTTAAATATAGCTTAAGGTCTGCGCCATTTACTTTACTTTTTTAGCGCATTCTTCTTTTTTCTTGTTTTAGACCACTTCCGCAAGGTATGACGACAATGTAGCTGCTTTATAATACAGAATTCACCTGTTACAAAAAATTCAAAAAGATACCACCATGGCCTTCACTCCAAGCAAAGACCAAAGACGCCGCGATCGAGAACAGAAGAAGAAAGATAAGCGTTTCGCTCGCGAGACTGCCAAGATTGAAAAGCTCAAAGCCGAGAAGGCAGCCGAAGAAGCTGCTGCCTTGGAAGCCTTTTATAAAACCGAAGAAGGGATCAAAGCGAAAGAGGAAGCTGAGTTTGAAGCCGAGCTCGCAGCAGAGGAGGCGGCGAAGGATCGGAGCGGAGAGAAATAATACGTGTGCATCGACAACTGTTAAATGACCGCGATGCCATGCTAAGGTAAAAAGGGCCGACGCAAACCCGAGCTTGTCTACAGGCAATTTTTTATAGACAGGAACTTTTTTTAGAATTTTCTCAAAAAAGCTGAAAGGACTTCGCACCTGTCCCGTTTATTCAGTGTGCGTCGCAACAATAAGACAGTCCGCAAAGAGAATCTACCCGAGAAAATGTGCGATCGCTGCGCGCGGCCGTTCATCTGGCGCAAGCGCTGGGCTAATTGCTGGGATACAGTACGCTACTGCTCAAAAGCATGCCGCAGTCAGAAATCACAACCAGTTGCTGGGAATGACCTGCAAAACCTGTCAATCCCCCAGGGAAGCGAAACGTCGATACAATGTAAGTCCTAACTTCTAAACTAAGAATGCAAGCCAAAGACCTAAATCCTACAGAAAGCGACGCGCTTATTCGCATGGCCTGGCATGATCGCACAAGCTTCGACCAGATCCGTGAACGCACCGGGCTGAGTGAGAGCGAAGTGATCCGCCAAATGCGCCGCCGACTTAAGCCAGCCAGCTTTCGGCTCTGGCGCCAACGTGTGACAGGCCGTGTGACCAAACACCGCAAACTTTTTAAGCGGCGGCATCTTGGCGACGATGTGTAAAATACGCTAGCCGACCTCTCTGCTTTTTCGCCTTTCCTTGCTGAGCGATTCAAGGTGCTGCTGCAGTACGATCCACAGAGATTCCGTCAACGACGTGCGTGCGAAATGGCGTGACTGGCAGTCCATTGCGGTCAAACAAATTGAACACTGGATTATCGGCCCACCCGAAGCGCAACGCGGTGGGCTCAGTGATTTTTGGGTGCATGACAAAGATGCGATCCTGACCGATGATCTGGGCAGAAGCCCAATGGAAAATACCGTCCGCACCGGCTAGGTCGAAGCCTTTGACTGCCGCCACATCAAAGGCATACAAACCTCCAGAACTGACGTGCTCAAACCTCACTTCTACCCCTGCATCGCGCAACGTTAACTCGGCAAAGCGCGGGCTCTCACATGCCAGATTGTATCCATAGGTCTTGGCCAAGGCGTGCCGGACCAAGCGATCGGCCACCGTACGCTTGTTGCGCGGGTGGATGTCGCGCCCTTCACCACAATCAATAATCACTGCTTGCCCGGTGTTAGGCAGATCCAGAGTTTTCGTTTGCGCTTCGCGCAGCTCAGCCCACCAACTTTCTTGCTGGGCACCCTCAAGCTCGGCCGTAAAATCCGCAAGTTGAGACCAATAAAAAGGGAAATCTCCCTGCTGCCATTGTTCGCGCCACGTAGAAATCATCAATGGGAAAAGATGCGCATATTGCTCGGCGCGTGCTGCATTGCTCTCTCCTTGGTACCAAATAACGCCGCGCATGCCATAGCCGATAATCGGATGAAGCACGCCATTATATAAATTGGCAGGACGGCCTTGGCCATAACGTAAATCCGTCGGCCAACGTGGGGCTTCGCCCTCACGCTCACCCGCCAGCCATGCTTCCCATTGCGCCACGCATGCTGCATGTTGCACATCAGTATATGCCGCCGCTTTAGCATCCCAATCCTTTAGGAAGTTTCTATAACGTGGATGGTTATCGAGGACCTCACGCGGGATCCATGCCTCCACTGCGGAACCTCCCCATGCGTTGTCGATCAACCCGACAGTGACACCCAAGGCTCGTTGCAAGCGCTGCCCAAAGTGGTAACCCACCGCCGAAAAAGAGGCCGCCACTTCCGCGTCACTCAACTGCCACTGGCCTTTAAAATCCTCTTGCGCTTGTTGCGTCCCCACTTCAGGAATGCTGATCATGCGAAGCTGGCTTGATGTCGCTGTGAACACTTCCAAATCAGCGCCATCAGACTGCGCGAGAGGCCATTGCATATTGGACTGCCCCGAGCACAGCCAAACTTCGCCAACCATGACATCTGTAAAACGGACGGTTTGCTGACCAGATACCTCCAAAGTATAGGGACCGCCAGCGGGCATCGGCTTTAAATTGAGTTTCCAGCGGCCATCAATATCTGTAGCGGCCGTCATCTGCTGCCCATTAATCCGGACGGTGATCACCTGGCCTGCAGTCGCGCGACCCCAAACTGGATTGATTTGCTGGCGCTGCAGGACCATGTGATTCCCGAAAATGGCAGGGAGCGACATTTCGGCGAGTGAGAGCGTCGCTGCTCCAAGAGACAAACAAAAATAAATGATAGAGGTCGTTAAATTCGAGTACATCTTGTGGTCTGTAACAGAATAGGATTCAAGTTGAGAATTATCGGAAAATTAGACGCATATAATTCTAAAAGAAACAAGAATTAGGCAGATTTCACTAGGCAATTAACCGCTCAAAATAACATTTTTGGAGACATCTTGCCGGGCAATGTGCTTCGCCCTTGGCAAAGTAACTAGTCTTGGTGACGAATTGCTATCCGGAATGCCTTTGTCCAACGATACGGGTTAAAATCCATAAAACGGCTGCTGGAACGACTCATTAATGTCATGGTGCAATAATGACATCCATTCGAAAGAACTCTTTTTCGTTGGTGTGGATCGGAAACAAAGACCGCTCCACAACATTTTCCAGGTCTGCCTGTATTGCATCATCAGTTATCGAAATGATTTCAGTTTCGCCAAGCTTCCAGCTTTGATCCGCCAATTCAGTGCTGCGCCAGACGCGCAGCGCGGAATAATTATTAGCGCTTTTACGGCGACTATAACTCATTTCTAGATATTGATTGCCGTTGTTTTCGGAAATTTGTGCCGCCAGATTATTAGCGGAACCGCTATCTGACGGATCCGATCCAAAGGCATATTCTAAACCATTTGAAAGTGAATCGTTATCGTCATCTCCACTTGATCCACTGGTAAGTGAATAGTCTTCCTTAAACTTATCATATCCTGCGCTGCTGTTGTTGATGCTTAAAGTGATATTGTCGATTTGCATCACGTTTAAGTTGGTGCCATCACTGTTCGGTCCCTCGGTATCAAAATTATTCGCAATTCCTTCAATTGGAATCCATATGTAAATATCACTTGCGTTGGCAATGTCTGCATCAACATCTACAGTCCATGAAACGGAAACGACATCGCCAACTGATGCGTTCATTAATTCTGTAAATGTTCGAGAGACGTTGGTGGCGCCAGTCATGCGTAACTGAATGTTGACAGAATTATTGGTTGCTGGAATCGCCTGCACTAGCATGTCAAAAGAGAGCACAATCTGGTCTCCGACATCCAATGAAATTGCATAAGGATTATTTTGATTGGAGACCGCCCCAAATCCAGCGCCGCCAGTTCCAGTCGTTACTTGAAGAACATTGCCAGTGCCAAAGGTAGCATTGGTAGTAATCTCGCCGATAGCATCGTTATTTAAACGTAATCCGGTATCGTAACTACCATCGGTGATTTGCCCTCCTACTCCAGTGGTGTCACCAAATGCGATACTAGAGAAATCTTCATTGAGTAAGACAGTAGGACTACTGAGTGTTACCCCATACTCAGGCGCAGTTCGAGCGCTGGCCTCGCGTATCGCCCAGTAGCGATCATACATTGAAGTCACACGGCTCGCATAGGCGGGGTTATTAATTAAATTAGACGATTCAGTCTCTGTGGGATTGTCATCTAAATTGAAAAGGGCCACTGCGGTTGTGTTTGCTTGAACGAGAAAATTGTGACCGATGCTCGATTCAATAATCAATTTCCAGGGGCCATCACGGAACATAATTTCAGGGACGCTGCCTCCCTGCTGCATCATCTCCGTCCGCGGTTCATGGTCGGTATCACCCAAGAATATAGGAAACAAACTATGAGAATCTTTAGCTTGGTCCGCAGGAAAACTTGAACCCATCACTTCCGCTATAGTGGCTAAGATGTCACTGCCGTTAACCATGGCATCGATCGTTGTATTTGCAGAAATGACCGAGGGCCAAACCGCGATAAAGGGAACGCGATGGCCGCCTTCGAAACGCGAATTTTTGGTACCCCGAAAACCACCACTCGATCGGTGTCCTAGAAGTTCTGCATCCGGATCATTAAGTCCGCCATTATCCGAGGTGAAAATGATTAAGGTGTTCTCGTAAACTCCAGCAGCTTTTAAGGCATCGACGATTTTTTTCACCTCTAAATCTAATACGCGATTCATGTCCAGATGATCTGAAGGTGTCGTGCCTGCGATCGGGTCCCCGTCAATCGCAGTTGGAGGCGTGTGCGGAAGGTGCACGGCTGGACTGCAATAATAGAGCATAAACGGCGCTTCACCAGCCGCACTACTTGTGATGAAGTCTACTGCTTTATCGGCAAGTAACATATTCAGTTCGCGCGAGTTCCAATTGGAGTCGCCGATGCCAGGCCCCTTATCTGCAATAAAATCTGGATTGTCGTAATAAATTAAGGTGGATCCCGTATCCCAAGGGTACCAAACGCCATTTTCATGTGCCAAATAGGTGGGACCCTGCACGCCGCAGGCGACTGTGAAATCGTAATTGAAGCCCAAGTTTTGTGGTCCTTTGCCGATCCAGACGGACATGTCAACCTGCTCGGGTGTCGACGCATCATCTATCTGACGTGATATAATCGTCGTTCCCGTCTTGTAAAAATCGCCGCCCATGTGCCACTTCCCTACAAAGCCGGTGGTGTAGCCAGCCGCCTGTGCCACCGTACCCAGCGTTGTATCAGATTCTGAAAGCGCACTCAAGTCGAAGGCTCCCCATACCCCACCTGGTTTGTAGGAGCGGAAGTTATAGTTGCCTGTCATCACAGAGTAACGACTCGGCGCACAAAGAGCAGCGGGTGAATGAGCATCGGTAAACCACATACCCTCGTTCCAGAGCGCATCAATCGCCGGAGTCGGAGCCAAAGGGGCATTCCCGGTCCGTTCTAAATGGTGGCGGCCGACATCTCCAAGGCCCATGTCATCGGCTAGAATCACCACCACGTTCGGTTTTTCCATCCCAATCAAAGGGCAGGCGAAACAAAGCAAGCAACTGAGGCTAATTCTTAAATATGGCAGCGGCGGTAGTGGTATCGTCATATATATAATAAATAGTATCGACTTTTCACGTGTAAAGCTTTTTCACACTCAAAACATATTGAACGATCATTTTAGGCTGCCAATAAACCCTTCGAGTTCTTTTCAACGCTCGTCACTTTCAGCTCACCTATACTTACCTCATGCAGACTCATCAAAAAATTGAAGCACATAAAGCGAGTGCCTCGGCTTACGCCAAACTGTTGTTATGCGTGAGTCTGACGTTCTCAATCCCCGCTTTTGCCGACACCAAATTACTCAACGAGACGACCGACGGTAGTGATTTTAAGCGGCAAGCAGTTAATTATTCGCCCGAGCTGATTCAATCTATTGAGCAACTGTATCATGATAAAATCGGCATGTTCATCCACTGGGGACCCTATGCTCAAATCGGTGGTGTTTGGGAGGAAACCAAGGGTGCAGAATGGATCATGCGAAATGCAAAAATCCCAGTTGCCGAGTATGAAGCGGCGGCGGCGAAGCCGTTTAATCCGAAAGCATTCAACGCGGAAGAATGGATCACCCTTTGTAAGGATGCTGGGATGGGGTTTATCGTGATCACATCCAAACATCATGACGGTTTTGCAATGTTTGACTCCAAGCACCCTTATAACATTACAGATTTTGGAGAATTCGGACGCGATCCGCTCGCTGAGTTACATACTGAATGCCAACAACAAGGCATCCGTTTTGGCGTCTATTACTCTCAGTCACAGGACTGGCATGAGGAAGGAGGCGGTGGTAATGGCTGGCAAGGATGGCCTAAGTTAAATCAGGAGCGTTTTGAAAACTATTACCACAAAAAGGCCTTGCTACAGGTCGAGGAACTAGTGACCGGCTTTGATCCGCTCTACATGATCTGGTTCGACACCCCAGGGCAGTTTATGTCGCCAGAAATCATTGAAACAACGATGGCGCTAGTCAACGCTCACCAACCACACGTTTTGATGAATTCCCGTATTGGTGGCGGGTATGGACATTTTCAATCCGCCGCAGATCACGGCCTCATGCCCTACGTTAATACCAGTGGATGGAGAGACGGGGTTAAAGTACCGTGGCAGACTCATTCCACTGTAGCGGGTTCATGGGGCTATACGTCCCACAAAATGGACTTGCACGACAATCCAAACCGATCCGCGAACAACTATATTTATGAATTGGTCGATATCGTCAGCAAAGGTGGTGTGCTTCTACTAAACGTCGCGCCCAATGAACTCGGCGAGATTCCGATTGGTCAGGCAAATGTACTGCGCCGACTGGGGCAATGGTTGAAAGTAAATGGTGAGGCCGTCTATGGGGCAGACCCTAGCCCCCTGCGTAACCCCGATCTGCCAATCACCCGTCAACCTGGAAAGCTCTTTTTCCATGTTAAAGAACAGGTCGAATTAAGCATTTTAATTAAAGGGATCTCCACGTTAATTAAGCAGTGCTACTTGCTGAATGACCCGAAAAAAGCTTCACTGCCGTTGAAGCACCATGGCGACGAAATTAGGATCTCGCTGCCGCAACACGCATTTGATGACGCACAAGGCCTTGCGGTGATCGTCGCTGAGTACGAAGGCGATATAACCATTACCGATGAGACACTGACTCCAAATATTGATGGTCAGATCAAACTGCCGGTATCCAAAAGTCGATTCAACAAGATGAATATGAGCTACGATTCTAAATTCGGATCCACGCACAAGATAGCGATGCCTTGGGACCAGGGCGGTAACACCATTATTTGGGATATACGCATCAACCAAGCTGGTGAATATAAAGTTCTCTGCCATCAGGCCTTCGCGCCAGGACTGGAAGGTGCCCGCTATAAAATTCGAGTTGACCACCAGCAACTGGAAGCCGACCCAGTCGTTACTCAACATGGGCGAGACTTCACTTATGTAGACATTGGCATGGTCCGGTTTGACCAGCCAGGAGACTATGAGCTACAACTGATGATGCTCGATGGTGCCCGTGCAGTCAAAGGCGCCAGCAAAGACAGCAGCGGCTACCACCGTGAGTTCAGCTTGCAATCAGTCGAGCTTCATCTCTGTAAATAGAACCCTACCAATGCTTAAACAGATATGGCTCAGGGTCGAACTCTTCACCAAATTCAACCTTAACTACGTCTGTGACATTTACAGACTTTAGCGAATCAGGAATTGCGAAGCTAAGAGTCGCGCTACTGTAGATATAATCAATCGAATCGCCAGTGCGCATGAGGGTAACGCTCAGCGGTTTCACAGGACAATCCTTCAGCACCACAGGGTCGCGCTCGGTAGCATGGTTCTGCTTCGCGTGAAAATACCAAGTCCGGTCCTTAACAGTGATCGGAACATTACACTTTTCTGGCCACGGACCACCGCCATTGATGCCGAAAACAGAGGCTTCGTTGGTGGACATCCATTCTGCCATCTCATCGAAGAGACGCCATACTTCATTAGGGAAAGTGCCGTCGGGGCGCGGACCGATATTAACGAGCAAATTGCCTCCAAGGCAGCGGACTTCTGCAAGTGCCCGTAAGACCGCATCCGTCTGATTGATTTTTTCGCCCTTCGCTTTGTCATAATGCCAAGAGCCACCCTGAATAATAGTACACAGTTCCCACCACCAACCATTCTCCAGAACCGGTTTACGAATAAAACGAGGATGCGCCATTTGAAAGCCTTCAGGGGTCGCGTGGTCGCCGCTCTCCCCATCACGGTTATTAATCACGATCGGCGGATGCAGTTCCCGGATGTATTCAATACTCGCACCGTGACCACCATCGCCCCACCAGATGTCGGGTTTGAATCGGTTGATGAGTTCTTCCACTTGGCGCTGATTGAATTCCTTAATTGCGGTTGGCCGATCAGCGCGCGGCGCAGGCAGGGCATCCACTATTTCTCCTTTATAATTCATCTTTTTTTCACCGCCGAGCGCGAAATTCATGTGACCCCGGTCAAAATACCAGTCCATTCCAGAATAGTAGAATCCAACTTTCACATCATTCTTACGGCATGCCTCCACGAAGGGGGTAACGAGGCATCGTCCATTCAAATACTGGCGTACTCCAATCAAGGCTGTATCGGAATCCCAGAGCGCGTACCCGTCGTGGTGCTTGGTGGTAAGCACGGAATAACGGAACCCGGCACGGCGCGCCCCCGCCATCCATTTATCGGGATCGTAATTCCTCGGATTAAAAGTCTTAGCTGCCTCCCAAATTTCAGACTGCGGATGAAAACGATCGGCACGTTTCTGGTGCCAGCGCCCTGACCATGCTTCCCCTGATGGCTCAAACTCGCTCACAATGCCCCAGTGCATAAATAACCCTAACCCAGCATGAGGCCACCATTGCGCACCAGGATGAGCGGTACGTTCTCGATGTACCTGCATCTTACGATTCTTAGACGTGTTCCAATTCGGCCAAGTGTAGTAGCGCTTGCCGTTCTTAATTTCGACGCTGGGCACATAAATCTGCCCAGTTGCACTATCAGTGTACGCCGCCGCGCTACCATCAGCATCCTGCTGGTCGGTTGAAATTGTACATTCTCCTATACTGGGCAGCAAAAAAGCAATCTGACTGATGAAGATAGTTTTTATTAAGGACATTGGATTTAGGATTTAATTCAGTTACATCCAGACAATTAACTTTATACGTGTAAAACCTATATTTATTTTTAGACTTAAGTGACCTGAGCAAGCGCTTATACTGACACAAATTACTAGATCGGAACATAAATGAACGATTCCACAGCGCGATTGCACGGGCTTCCCTAGCAAGCAATCTAGGGATTAGAACCGACCACCCGAGGCCCATCCGTGGAAATTCTGCATCTCTACGAAGAGCGAAATTTTTTGATACTCCTCGATCTGCGACTCCAATAAAGGCGTGATCATTTCAAAATCCAACTCCAACAGCTTGTCGACACATTCGATTGCGCCGAAGTCAATTTAGGACCAGCAGCAGGTAGGTAGTCATGACCAACACAGCCACTTCTATCATATCATCCTTTTTAGTATAATTTAATTTAACCGCAGACGGCTGAATTTTAGCATTGCCGCAAGCGTGCGAGATGAAGTGTTGTCTGCATATGCTTGCATATCAAATCTTTCAAACCATGCCGACTGCACTGGCAGCAACACTGTTTACTTATCTCCGCAAAGAAGAGCGCGAGTCCTACAAGGGTGTGGTCCAGCAACTCGCTGAGCAGCAAAAAATGCGCCCAGTCTTCATTACCAAGCAATCGCCAGACAAACAGGTTACGTTGTTGACAGCTGCCTGCAGTCGTAAGCCAGCCGAGCAGATTGCCATGCAAGTGCTAGAAGTCTGGCTGATGCGTGGTCGCCAAGAAATGTTAATCGACTTTCTAGATCGGATGCACATCAAGCATGACGGCACAGGCATGGTCGAAAAGTTTCCAGAGGTCATGGATCCGGCGTTGCTCAGTAAGGCACTTACAGCAATGCGTGAAACCTATCCAGCGGGCGAAATTGCCTTGTATCTCTACGTGCTTCAGGAGCAACAAGAAGGTGGCTGGCCGGAACTAAGCGCCTTGCTCGAGACCGAGCCATGGCTAGGCGCCCAATAGTTGAATCCCAGTGCACTCTCATGAGTATACAAAAGCAGCCGATAAAAGGCACACGACAAAACGTAGCTAGCAAAATTCTCAAGCCATTCGCTTTGGCCGGCGCAGTGCTACTTGTCTGGCTGCTGACAGATCGAGCATTTCTGCACCACATTACCAGCTTGAGTGAGGTGATGGAGACCCACATTGGCCGATCCGCTGAGTCGCTGCCAGACTATCCCTGCACCGTCGGCGCACACCGCGGCGCATCCATCGATCACTTAGAAAACAGCTACTCAGCTTTGCTCGCGGCCGACCAAGACCCAAAATATGGGTTCATCGAGTTCGATGTCCAATACACCAAAGACGGCCAGATTGTGGTCTTTCATGACAAGCGACTTCTGCGCCTATTCGGCAAACTCGCCACCATCAACAACTCGACCTATGCCGACCTGATGAAGGCTACCGACGGGCAGATCGTGCGCTACCTAGATGTCATAGACGCCGTCAATAAAAAGCTAAATATTGAGATCAAGTCACAGGGTGATGATGAAGAAGACTGCCGCCTAGCGGATGTCATTATTAAAGACATTCAAGCCCGCGGTCGTGAGAAAGATATCATGATTAGTTCGATCTCCAGCGATGTGATCCGCTACATTCATGAAACGCACCCCTCGATCCCGACAGGTCAAATCTATTGGATCACTTCATCCACCTACCTTCACTTCGATCTACTAACCAAACGCTTGTATCAAGAATTTAACGAATCGAACGCGGACTACCTAATGCTACACGTCGCAAATCTTCGCAATATCGAGGGATTATTGGAACTTAAACCAGAGGGGAAAACCATCATCTTCTGGGATTTCGAAGACCACATGTATCTGGTCCGCGAAGACTACCACGATCGACTGTGGGGCACCTCAGTGATCGGCGATCTCTGGCAAAAAATTGTCTATCGGTTTATCTGATGTATCAGCCGCTTAAGATATGGATGCCGTGACCTTCCTGAAAGAGCTGAGCTAGCGGCCAGTTGCTGGATTTATTTCAACTGCGATAACGAGGTCGTTGTAGTCTTTATCACCTCCGCCTGGCTGATCTTCAAAGCCGATGATCAGTGTATTGTTATCATAAACCGCCAGCAGCTTTGCGTGATTCATTTGATCAGGGTTACTTTCTGGATCCACCCAAAACACTAGGCCATCTTCATTTTGCGCGCCGTCTCGAATCAGGAACAGGTCGACTAAACTACCCTTTTTAAGCTGTCCTAAATCAACATAGTCTCCGGGGATTAAGGGAATCTCTTCGTTGGTCTCGGTGCTTCGAGTATCTGCATCTGTGTAGTAGGAATACGCTGAAGACGCATTTGGAAAAATTAGGTTTTGATCCCCGTTATTTTCGATTCCTAAAGTATTTTGAAAGATGGTGCCTTCCTTTAAAAAATAAACTCTGACATCGGAGTCTTCAGTTAAGCGTAGTTCCTCGAGTTCAAGATTCTCGGTTTTCTCCTCAATATTTCCTCTTTCAGTGTAAACACCGTCCAAATAGTTCATCACTTCTGCCAGACCGTTTTCCAAGAAATCAGCGTAACGGGGATCTTCGGGGTCCGCTTGTACTTCCGAAATAATCTGCAAGCCCTTCGGCCGTGCCGAGGACTGTAGCAACGGCGCCAAGCCTTCTGATCTTACAGGCGATACCGGCGCCACCCCTGCGACCTGTTGTCCGTCAAAGTCTTGATCTGCTGCAACTGTCGACTCAGTCGCTTGAGCGGGATCGCTCATTTGAGTCGACGCCGTTTCAGTACCGTTGGACTCAGAAGGCACATAGCCTGCCTGATCGACGAGGCCAGGCGAAGGATCGGCAGTCGTCGCTGCCGCTCGATTGACTCCGAGTGCTGGGTTCGCATCACCTTCGGCGGGCAGATCTTGTTCTAAAAATACGCTATAGCTAATAATCGAGCCCACCACCAGAAGCCCAATAATAAGAAGTTGCAATGGACTATATTTCATCGGATAGGTCACATGCTGAGGCAGTTAAATTTCGAAATTAGCTTAACTATTTCTAAAAGCTTTTGAAGCTTCAATTTAAGTCGTTTCAGCGCAAGGCTAAATCGCTTTAAATAAAGACTCTGGCTGCGATACTGGCGGCGCGCTACATAAAAGACGCAGCCAAGGTTGGAGCGACACGGGTTCTTACCTTTGTATCAGTCACACTTACAGTTGCTATTTATAACATCTAAGCAAACAGTCTGAGCAATACGTCGCGGCGCAATGCAACCAATGCGCGGGATGCCTAGGTTAAACCCAACTCACTTTAACACTAATTCTTTGCAGCATGTAAGTTCGATGGCTCGCTGCACGTTTATATAGTTATGATTTTGCGTGTTATTTTAGGTGATCAACTCAGTCATCACATTTCCAGTCTGTTGGAAATCGATGCCGCGCGGGATGTGATACTGTTATGCGAAGTACGCAACGAAGCGACGCGGGTCCGGCACCACAAAAAAAAGATCGCCTTCATTTTTTCTGCCATGCGTCATTTTGCTGCGGAACTAGACGCAGCTGGCTACCGCACCCGATACATTCAGTATGATGCTCCCGACAATGCTGGCAGTTTGACTGGTGAGCTGGAGCGGGCGATTGAAGCGCTCAGCCCAGAGCAAGTCGTCGTTACCGAGCCGAGCGAATATGCCGTGCTCAAAGAAATCAAAAGTTGGAAAACGCACTTCCCTATTCCGCTGGAAATTCGTGATGACAATCGCTTTCTTTGCACCAAAGATACGTTCGCAACATGGGCCGAAGGTCGCAAGCAATTGCGCATGGAATTTTTCTACCGCGAGATGCGCCGCACATATGGTATCTTAATGGAGGACGACCAACCGGTCGGCGGGCAGTGGAACTATGACGCCGAGAACCGCAAGCCAGCGAAGAGTGGGCTGGACATCCCAACGACCTATCTTAGCGAGCCAGACAGCATCACTCAAGAAGTGCTCGAATTAGTCGATCGCGAGTTTAGTGAGCATTTTGGTGACTTGGAGCCGTTTCATTTTGCTGTGACTGCAGCCCAAGCTCAGCAGGCACTCGAACAATTTATCCGAGAGCGACTGTGCCACTTTGGCGACTACCAAGATGCTATGTTGCAGGGTGAGCCTTGGATGTATCACTCGCATCTCAGCTTCTACATCAATTGCGGGCTACTGAGCCCGCTCGAATGTATCCAAAAAGTGGAGCAAGCTTATCGCGACGGACTGGCCCCACTGAATGCCGCCGAGGGCTTCATCCGTCAGATACTTGGCTGGCGCGAATATGTGCGCGGGATCTACTGGCTAAAGATGCCAGATTACGTATTAGAAAATTTCCTAGAGGCAAATCGGCCGCTGCCAGATTTGTACTGGAGCGCCACGACTAAGATGAACTGCCTGCGTCAATGTGTGGTCGAAACCAAAGCAAATGCGCATGCGCACCACATTCAGCGGTTAATGGTGCTCGGCAATTTTGCACTATTGGCTGGCCTCAACCCCAAAGAGGTCAACCAGTGGTTCTGGATCGTCTATGCGGATGCTTACGAGTGGGTAGAGCTGCCTAATGTGAGTGGCATGGTGCTGTTCGCCGATGGTGGCGTGCTCGCATCGAAGCCCTACGCAGCCAGCGGAGCCTACATCAACCGCATGTCAGACTATTGCAAAGGCTGTTCCTATAAGGTTTCGAAAAAGAACGGGCCGGATGCCTGCCCGTTTAATTACCTCTATTGGGATTTTTTAATCCGCCAGCAAGACAAGCTTGGAGCGAATCCACGAATGGGCATGCCCTACCGAACTTTGGGCAAGATGGACGCCGCGAAGGTAGACCTAATCCGCGCAGACAGCACCCAGTTCTTACAGGCACTTGACGCAGGTGAAATTGTATAAGCACTGACTCATCGACAATGGCACACGTAGTTTGGTTCAAGCGAGATTTGAGAATTGCCGACCACCAGGCACTCAGCGAAGCCGCTTGCCACGGCCCGATAGTGCCGCTGTATATTTTGGAGCCTGAGCTCTGGCAACAACCCGACCTCAGTCATCGCCACTATTGCTTTCTCAATGACAGCCTTGCCGAACTCAATGCACAACTAATTGAGCACTACGGCATCCCACTGGTCGTTCGCTGTGGCAACGCCAGCGATATTCTGCAGGCCCTGCACGACGAACACTCGATCGAAGCACTCTGGTCGCATCAGGAAACCTGGAACGACTGGACTTACCGCAGAGATCGGAGCGTTCAACGCTGGGCACGCCAACAGAACATCCCATGGCATCAACCGCGGCAATTTGCTGTGGTTCGTGGGCGGCATAATAGAGATGGCTGGAGTCGCCAATGGCAAGCGCTGATGAACCAAGTCTGCCTCGACGCGCCACAGGCATTACAGTCAGTCGTCACGACTTCAGAATCGATGCCTTCGGCCAGCGAATTGAAGCTACACCCGACGCACCTAGAGGCCACACAGCCCGGCGGCCGCAGCCATGCACTCGCGCTGCTCGAAAGTTTTCTGCACACGCGTGGCGAATATTACAGCAGTGAAATGTCTTCGCCCGTGACTGCTTTTGACAGTTGCTCTCGCCTCTCCGCTCACATCGCCTTCGGCACCCTTTCATTGCGCGAAATTGTTGCTGCCTGCCAACAACGCAGCCTGGCAGTCAAAGGACAACCGCGAGGTAAAAAAGGGAAATGGCCTGCGGCACTTCGATCCTTCAATAGCAGGCTGCACTGGCACTGTCACTTCATCCAAAAAATTGAAGACGCACCACGCATCGAATTCGAAAACTTTCACACTGCGTATGATTCGCTGCGCGAAAAGACGCCCGACAGCGACCGTTTCGAGGCATGGAAAAACGGGCGCACTGGCTACCCCATGATCGATGCCTGTATGCGCGCGCTGAGTGCGACAGGATGGATTAATTTCCGCATGCGTGCGATGCTGATGAGCTTCGCCAGTTACCACCTCTGGCTCGATTGGAAAGCCCCCGCGCTGCACCTCGCACGGCTATTTACCGACTACGAGCCCGGCATTCACTACAGTCAGTGTCAAATGCAGTCGGGCACTACCGGCATTAATACCATCCGCGCCTATAATCCAATCAAACAGAGTATGGATCATGATCCCGAAGGGCAATTCATCCGTAAATGGATTCCAGAACTCGCCGACTATTCGGCTCAAAGCATTCATCAGCCATGGGTATTGCCGCATAAACTAAATGGCTACCCAATGCCGATCGTCGATGAAAAGCTTGCGCGCAAACAAGCCATGCAGCGAATTTACGCACTTCGGCGCGGCGACGGTTTTTTTAATGAGGCACAAGCCATCGTCAAGCAACACGGCAGTCGCAAAACAGTGCGAAGCCATTCGAAAGCTGCAAAATCTGCCAGCGCTCAAACAGAAATAAATTTCAACGATTAAGCGTCACGCGCAATGCTAGACTAGCAATGCTGCTGCATCGTGACTGACCGCGTTCAACGAATTTTCATTTCGCCGCGATCCAAGCGATCCGCAGAGAAAAAGGCCCAGCTTGTTTATCTGCGAGCATCAGCGCCATGCGTCGAATGTCTTTAGCATTAAAGGTATAACCCGAGAGCTGACGTCCTCGCCAACTTTGCTCTAATTCGCTAAAAGGCACAAACACCTCAATCCACTCACCTGCGGTAGTTTGGAAATCCGCTGCAAAATTAACCGCCCACCGCTCACGAAAGATTGCGTCACTGTGGAAGCGCAACTGATAAGTGCGCCCATCACCAAGCACTCTCAGGCGGACCCCTTCAGCATCCGAAAGATCAAAATTACAACGGGTGTATACTGAAGAAAAACCACCGGGGTTTTCCAGCGAAAGAGTGCCACTGAAGCGCATTCCATCGTCACCGATCGTCGCACTGCCAGCAGAGCGGCCGCCCATAACGCCATCGTTGCTACTCAGCCATGGCTTGTCGGCGTGTTCACCAGTGAATTTAAAAAGTGTGTTCATCTCTGCTGTCATCTGTGGTTCTGCCAAGATCGATGCCGCGCACACAGAAATAGCGATCATACTGACGATTAATACCGATGTCATTTTCATTCGTGCAGAAATTGCCCAACTGTGTCACATACGCAAGAGTCTGGGTCGAAAAACTTTGTGATCCAGTAGTGTAAAAAGCACACGATGAAGCATTTATTGTTTTTTGTTGGGTAAATCACGGCTGTACGATAGATTGAAATGCACACTAAGAAAAAAAATCTACAAGTCACACAGCAGGCCAATGGCGAAGGCCTTCAACTGAGCTACGAACTAGGCACGCAGCGTAAGACCCACATAATTCCTAACCAGCCGCCAAACACAGAACCAGAGCCGCACGCAGCGGGCTCTTACCATAATCCAGAGCAACACGCCATTTATATGCAGCGGGTCGAGGCAATGCTAAGAACTTCCTCTGCTAAGCGCCCCATTAATGCATCCAATGCCACAAGCTGATAAGCAAAGGACTTTGAGCATCGATTCGGCATCGACCAATAGTCGATTACCTGCGCACCGCCGAATTTCATTCAGAGCAATTACTGTATTTGACTAAAACCTAGAGATCAGCCACATTTCGTTCATGGACACTATTCAACATCTATTACAGCTGATCGCTGGCCTCGGGATTCTTAATGTCTGGCTCCTTCGTTACAATCAAGGCACCGCCTACCGCGGCGGAACAGCAGCGGATATGAAGGCCGAATTTGCCCATTATGGCCTGCCGAATTGGAGCGTTTACTTGATCGGCGGCTTGAAAATCACCGCTGCACTTGCCTTAATTCTAGGTGTATACTTTGAATCGCTAATTACCCCTTTTGCGAGCCTACTCGGGCTACTCATGCTAGGCGCGCTGTTAATGCACCTCAAAGTGAAGGATCCGTTCAAAAAATCGATTCCTGCGCTGGTGATGCTAGCCTTGTGCATCGGCATTATCGCATTAGCTACTTAACGGTAGCGACTGAGGAATTCCCACGCTAGCCCTGCGTTGACACACATATAGATAAACGAGGGTAAGCATTGACAAATAGTATCTCGAATCCGTAAACGCACGCAGAAGCCAAGTAGCATCTGGGCGCTAAGTCCGATCGAAGCAATCAGCCCGATGGCGGGACTCGCGAGCAAGCCAAGCAAGAGCCCAGTCGCTCCAAGGAGTTGCAAATATCCGGTGAGCAATCGAAACGGCGCTAAGCCATAGCGCTTAAACTCGACAACCATGTGGTCGGAAAAGACACAACTGGCTCCATAGCAGAAGAAGGATACAATCGACAGTAAACAGAAGAACGTGAACATAAAGTAATGATGAATCAGTAAACTCTATTTGCTATGAATTGGAATAGAATAGTTCGTTGGCAGTAACATTTGACAAATATCGGGTCACTGTAGCGCACCTTAGAACACAAACCCATCGAAATAATCGGCTACAGTAAATTGACCCAGTCACTTCAAGCAGTGCAAAGGGGAACAGCCGCTGAACTAGAGCGATTTGCAGATCACTTACTCCGCGACACGGCTTAGATCACTCGTTAGCCTGTTGGGAACCAGTGTCTTCGAGACTCGAAAGATAATACAATAAATCAAAGGGGCACAGATTAGCCAACCCACGATCGCATGAGCGAAGGTCCATGCAAATTCAACAGTCGTGGCAGCGACATCACTAAAGAAGCGCGCACTAAAGTCGACCAGGCTGAGGCGAAAAGGCTTCGCTTGAAACAGCCACTCACCTAACCGTAAAAAGGGGAAAATGAGGGCAATTTTAACCGGAGCAATGATCCAGTTACAAACCTGCACCACTGGCTGATTTAGTCGAAAAACCGCCGCGCTAAAAGTATTCATTAAAGTCGAAAATCCCATAATCGGAAAAAGTCCGATCACCAACGATGCTGCAATCGCATGACAACAGGCCTGTTGCCCAAGCCCTTGCTTTAGCTGTCTGACCACGACTAAATTTAGTTTTTTAAACATACAGTTTAATCGTCAGCAGTAAAAGAAACTTACTGAGATGAGACAACAAGAACGCCTCCGCAGTGGCTGACTGTACAGCAAAGGAGTACGACTTAATAATTAATCACAAAGATGATCCGATGCGTAACGCGCATGCAGAAGCAAGCACTTGAGGGCCAAGTGATCGCCTAAGCTCGCCACGGAACAGGATGGACAAGGCAGAATAAGGCGTGCAACTTCGCGCCACTCAGAAAAAGTGTGCACAGCATGTCATTAGTCGGAAAAATTAAACAGGAAAGAATCAATGGATTGGGATACATGTAATCATAAGAAACTAAATCAGCGGCTATCAGAAGCTAAGCGCTGGAACGCAGGCGACCCACAAGCAAATACAAGCAAAGCAAAGAGAGGCAAAAAGGTGCAGCCCACCAAGCGCAAAAAAAAGGGCACCGGCGGCTAAAATAAGCGAACTCGCGGCTAGCTATTTTCGACAAACACATCATCTGCCGTCCAGAGTTGTCGATCCGGACCGGCTGAGCGCACTTGCATGTGTTGCCCCGACAGTGCGTGAAAGAAAAATGGAGTGCCCCACTGGTCAACGAGTTCAGTACCGCGCAGTGCGGCGCAGCGAGGATCAATAAAGACGATGCGTTTGGGGTTTTTACCGAGTAATTGCTGTGTAATTTCGGCATTCTCGCTGCCGACTGGATTTTCTTTATACGCATAACGATAATCTGCGAAGAGCTGTTCGACGGCATAGATCGACTGCAAAGGATCTGCGTTTTGATTGATCTGCATACTGGTATCAAATGCGATCAAGTATTCAACTCGTCCATCGGGTAGCCGATTGACTCGGGGATCATTCGGTTCGGGCACCTCCACCACCCGCGTCAGTTTGGAAGGAGCCAAGCGCTGGTCGATCTCCTCGTTCTGGCTAGCGACCTCGTCGCTTGATTGCTCAGTATCTTGGGCTGCATCTGGTTGCAGCAACCAGTAGACGCACAGGCCCAACACAATCAAGCTGCCCGCAAAGGCAAGGTTTCTGAAATGCATTTTAAATAAAGCCAAGGTTCGCACTACCGGACAGATCAAATGGATCTTCGAAGCGGTAAAGATTCGGAAAGATCGCTGCCATCTCGCTGCTGGCAGCCGGCACGCCGAACCAATTCGCTACCTTCGCCCCAAGTTGGTCGACCGCCGTGGTCGGAATCCAACGACCACGAGAACCACTCGGCACATCATCGGCGGTGCCAACACCAAGTGTCGGAAAACTCCCATAAAAGTCACCTCCATTGACGGCGCCGCCAAATGCAAAGGTATGCGTGCCCCAAGCGTGATCGGTGCCAGCCGAGGATGTCGCAGTGCCATTGGGCGTCCACGTGCGATTGAAGTCGGAAGCTTGGAAGGTCGTCACTTTATCATATTCGAAATTGGCGTCTTTGATCGCCAATTCTTTCATGCCTGCGTTAAAGGCACCGACCGCTTGATCCAACTGTGTAAGCAACGAATTCAAGCGACCATTTAAATTCGAATGCGTATCAAAGCCACCCAGATCGACAAAGAAGATCTGGCGTTTATTACCGAGACACTCACGACCTGCAATCAACCTAGCCACGGCTTTTAGCTCCGTCGCTAAATCACTGTTCGCTCCTTTTTCGGCCCAGATTGCATCAAAATTAATCCCTAATGAGGCCTCTACTGCAATCGCTTCGCTAATCACCGATTCATTCTCTCTGGCACTTTGTATCACCTGACTGTAACCTTCCTCAATAATGTGCGCGTGACTATACTGCATAATCTTCTCTAAAGCTTTGAGTCGATTACCCTGAGAAGTACCTAAATAATTTCCTGAGCCATCCAGCGCACTGGCATAGTTGGTACCAAACCCAGCCAAACTGATCGCCCCAGTCGAAGTAACCGAGTATTGGCTATTGTAACCGCCGTTCATAAACTGATTGGTGCCAGCCGCCGTGATCAGCATCGAAGTCGGATTAAGCTCATTCCAAGTATCGTGATAAAGATCCGCCACCCGTGCGCCCCAACCTGACTCGTAGGGTTTATCTGAAATCGACGACATCCACTGCGTCACTTGATCTGAATGCGAGAAAAGCTGTTTAGGCAGACTACTGGTACTATAGCTCGACTGTGTGGTGGGTTCGGCCAGCGTGCCCACATTGGTGATAAAGGCAGCTTCCCCGCCTCCATACATTTCAGCCAAATTAGGCAAGTTTGGATGCAGCCCCATCGGCTCCAGCCCAGGCACCGCAATCGGTATAGTGTCATCATTGCCATCGGGATTGTAAGACGCATTCACGACTCCATTGGGCACTGCAACCGCACCGCGATCCGCCGCATATACCTCAGCCAGCGGGTTCACTCCAACGGGGATTAAGATATTATTGGTATCACATCCTCCACGCAGAAAAATACAAACCAAGGCCTTGTAGTCGGTGCCAATAGAACCGCCCCCTAACACACTCGCTGCTGCTGAATTGACGAGGGAGAGCTGGGCAATCGTATTTACCAGCGGCCCGATAGTCATCGCACCGCACGTGCCGGCTTTTAAAAATTCGCGGCGGGTGAGGTATTTTTTAGGCTTGGACATGACGATTACTTTTTAACTTGGAATTCAGGGGAGGTGGACAGGAGGTATAGAGCGTCAGAAAGTTTTAGCTTACGATCATTGGCATCATTCGAGCCGTCGTAAGGATCAGCATAAGAATCCGTGAGCGTATCAATAATCCATTCACGGGGATTTTTATTAACATCACCCACTCCATTATCAGCAGAATTATAGGGGTAACGAAGCTTAAACAGGCCATTCGTTAATCGATGATCCAATGCATCCACCAGCGCTTCATCGGCGAGCGACTCAGCGCTTCGGTCGCTTGCTGAGTAACGACTTTCAGAGGCGACTCCTCTAGCAGCTGACACAAGTGTCATGACATGCATTGCATCGCTGGATAGATCTTCTCGCATCATTACACCGGCCTTGGTCCAAACGTGGGTGTTCACCAAACTTTTCAGTTGAGCAATAATTTCGCCATCTCCAGACAAGGTTTGATACATAAAATGAAACTCATCATCAGCACCCCAGATATCCGCACCCGAAGCTTGGATCGCGTACTCCCCGCCACCATTGTCGACCACTGACCCTGCTGCCGCGACTGCGCCGATATCTTGACTAAGCCAGACATTGTTGGTACCGCTCAAGCTGATATCGTCAAAGACCGCCGTCGTTAAAACGCCATCATTATGGCTGGTCACGGCTAGGCCGACATAAACCTGTTGGGCCAGAGGCAGCACCCAAGACTCTAGAAAGCTCCACGTCTCACCATCGGCCGACTCACTACTAGTGAAAACATCTCCAACGCGGCTCAAGCGCACCCAATGAGGTGCCGCGGTAGTTGCATCGCCAATAGTAATCTTGGTCAGGCCTGGGCCTGGCTCCGTATCAGGATAGAGCTGACCGGCTAAGCCCTCCAGATCCAGCTTTAGGTGGTCATTGGTCGCGGCTCCCGAAGCACCGCCAAAAGCGGTAATTTGATTGCCATCTGTGTTGCCGAGTTCATCCCCCACATGCCCAGATCCATCGCTGACAATATCTTGGAAAAAGTTAATATTTCGAATCACATCCGCCTCGTTCACCAGCTGCATTTCGGGCGCATAAAGTTCAGCATTGCCGATGGGGCCACCGGGGCTGTAACTTGGCACATAAAAGTTAAAGACCGTCTCTTGATCAAACGGGTTCATCTGTAAACCAGCCGCGCCAGTCGTCGTATACGCTGAGTCTAAGAAGAAGCGAGTGTTTCCGCTAAAAGCATTAATTTGATCGGCTGGGTAACCGAAATTTTCCAAATACAGATCCGGGTTTGAATAATCGCCCGGCGCAGCATCAAACACTTCACCAGCAACTGGTGCGACCAAAGGTATATAAGTATGCGCTTCGAGCGAGCGCAGCATTTGCAGATAGCCCTCCAAAGGTGATTTTTTCATGCCAAATACCGTATCACTTAGATCGAGGTTTCTCGCGACTGGATCCAGTAGGATGGCTTTTAGCGTCAAGCCCAAGTGTCCTTCTGACTCCTTAAATACGGTCGCAACGCGGTGAAGATAGGCGGTCGATGGGTTTGAGGTCGTAAAGCGCTGTATCAAGCGCAGCGAAATAAACGCAGGGGTGCTGACATGGCTATGCACCATATCAAAGTCGGGTTGACCATCACCCGGCTTACCCGCAAGCCAGTCGATGGCATCTTCAATATCAGCTATCGCTTGCTGCTTCAAGTCGCTGATATCGCTATTATCGATGGTCACACCAGCAACCGTTTTGCTGCCCAAGCTGTGATACGCTTCAAACATTTTCATCGGATAGAAGGTATGATCACAGGTCTGCCCGGCTTGCAGCACTTGATTGAAATTATTTTCTTCCTTAGCCAAAAAAGCTGCCGAGCCGGGCGCATCACCGCCCCAAGAGCCATCATCATGAGCAATACCTTGACCGGTTAAAATCCTCGCAAGATCTTTAATATCATCATTGGTATAGGTTTGCCGCGGCAGACCTGCAGATGTCAGTTTCAAGGTGCCATCTGCCCATAGGTCAAACAGACCGATTGAAAATAGCTGCATGTTCTCACGCGCGAGATTTTCATCTGGGTAACTATCAAACAGCCCATCGCCATCAAAATCGATCGCCTTCTGGTTTTTTAGACTGGATAGCCAGATGCCCATGATCGGACTCGTATTCACAAAACCTAAGACATCTCTATAATAATCAAAGGCATGGTGATTGAGCATGTCCTGATAGTTGAGCATCCCATAGCGATTATTAAAAATCAAATTCTCTTCGTTACTCGTGACTACAATTTGCTGTAAGGCATAACCCATCTTTTGGCGCAACTGATCCCCGCCAGCGAGCATCGTCTGCCAATGAGTCATCGTATAATGCGGCAACCGAGTGAAACGGCGATCCACTCCAAGGCCATTCTCTGCTGCGAGCTGCAGTTCGTTGAAAGTTGCAGGATAGATGTCGTTCAAATACCACAGTGCGGGATCGGCATTTGACCGATCAATCGAGGGCCAAGTCGTTGGGGCTTGCGGGGTCTCAGTTTGTTGCCCTCTTATGAGTACATTAGTTATAGAGTATCCAGGATTACGTGTTTCATCAAACACACCTGCCAGCCAGAATAGTTGAAAATGCGTCGCCATTAAATAATCAAGTAAATAGGTCTGCGTGGTCTCGCTCTTGTTCATTTGTGCATCTAGCCAGTTTTCATACGCGGTATCGCGATGGTAGTCTGGATCTAAACTGCGCGCTGTCTCGATTTGAGTCACCATTGCATCGACCATGTCTTCCGTCGCACCGAAGGTTGCTTGGTTCAAGAAACGGCGCACCTCGGCTTCTAGCAGGTAACCACTCAGTGCAGGGTATGCCTCGCTGCCGGCTAAAGGCGCAGCTTCTGCAGGATCAGGTGGATCGATCGAGCCAGCGGATAAGCCTAAAAATGCCCATATTTCTCCAGCGGGGTTATCCGCGGTGTGCACATTAAAATACAGCGGCGTCTCGCCGCTCTGCCCAAAGAGTGAATCAATAATAACCTGCTTCGACGCGGCGGTGCCACTATTGCTGGATACCACTAACGATGCCTGGGTTAAATCCCAAGGATAACCGTCTCCTCGACTTGTCCCCTCCGGCACAGGTTCGTCCGAGAGTATCACCTCCGGATAATACTCGAGTCGCCCATGCAGTGGACTCGAAGCAGGATCTCCCACTGTCTCAGTGATGCCATAGACCACGCTCCCTGGCTGATTGCCAGCGCTAGCCTTATGCACATGAGAATTACTCTGCAGCGAAGTGAGGCCGGAAAATTCACTCCAGATTCGCATCTCTGTGCGTGGCCCATTAATTGTGGCAATCACACTGCCCGATGCAGTGGTCGCAGTTGTCGCATTGCCATCCTGACTAAAAGCACCGACAAAAATTGTCACATTATCAGGGCTATCAGGCAAATCAAAGATCTGAATGGAGGCGCCGTTGATGCTGGAAGAGACTTCATAATGACTGTCTTCGGGCACTTTAATCGCCACATTTACCGTTTCTGGATACTCGTTAATCGAATCATTCACTGCAGTAAGAGTCAGTATCTTCTGAGTCTCACCAAATTCGAACCGCACCACATCGGTGACAATGTTGCCGGCTTCGTCGGTCAGGATGAAATCTTGCGGCTCAGCCTCTTCATCGCCTGCGCTGCCAATCAGCATACAACAGGAGCCATCACACACAGTGACGGTGCTACCTGTCTCGACCAGCGGCGGAAAACAAAGCTCCACATCCAGGGGCTCCAATGAGCCCACTCGAGTCAATTTAATCTTGCCGGTGTCTTCCGTAATATTGGGATAATTACTTTCAAAGGCGGCCGCGTCGGTGGCTTGCAGACTCACATTCGAGATAGATGTACCGCTTGTGGTTTCAAAAAGCCCTTGCAACACACCAGAGTCATTCACTCCATTAGTGCTTTGCGCGTCAAAAAACAAAACTGGATAATAAGCTGCCAACGCTAATTCCTCCCAGTCCCCTAGTCCGTCACCATCTTGATCTTGCTCATCAATCGTCAGTTTTAGAAAGGTGGGAGACACTAACTCATACTCCGCCGCAAAGGATGCCGCACTGAGGTCTTCGCGCTCGACCTTCTCAATGCCCACAAGCCCTGGGCCAGACCATCCGACCTGTGCGTGTTGCGAGGGAGCCTTGGCTACATAACGCATCTCTAACTGATAATCTGCACCCGCGGTTAATAGCACTGCATCTGCACGCTGGGTATCATACAGTTCCCACACGTCTGCCTCGAGTCCAGTTTGCGCAGGCAATATCTCAGCGATTTTAGCCGCATTCGACGGGCTGTCAGATGCCTTAAAATACAACTCCGCCGGCCCACCTGCTGACAAGAAAAATGTATAACTGCCAGAACTGGGCGCAGTGATTGTAGATATAATCCGGGCGCCATAGCCAGTCGACAAAAAATCTGGCGCTTCGGGTGCAGCCAAATACACAAGCCCATCGGACTGCGCAGGAAAAGTGGCTAAGCCGCTCAAATCGTCGATTGAATCAGTCGCAACATTGGCCCAAAAATCGGCACGCACCGAACTTACAGACTCTGAGTTTCCGCCACTGCGTATAAAAAGTTCCCTGATCGAGCCATCGCCGATCCAGCCGTCTGGCTGTAGCGATTCGAAACTCTGCAGATCATTTGAGGCGAACAGAAAATAGCGCTTACCTAATAAAGTGGGAAAAGATACCTGTACTTGATCAAGCTCATTTTGAATCACCGATAGATCCACCGTAGGGCGACTCGCCGAATCATCAGGATCTGTGCCAGCCACGCATTCTTCGAGGTTGGTGAAGCCATCGCCATCACCGTCGGCAGCCAACTGTAAATCGCGCGCATTAAAGCGCTGCTCCCACACATCACTTAAACCGTTGCCGTTCTGGTCCAGCAAAGCATAGCCAACACTTGTAATTAAGCAACAAGCAGCGATGATAGCTAAAATTGGACGAAATATCTGCACTAGATATTTAATAATGATTACCTGGACCGATTCAACCTTGAATTTACCCTTAATATTTAGTCCACAGTACAACTGCGGCGCCATTTGGCATAATGCGTCTAGCTTTGCTTGCACACAGTAGCATTTCGTGTTGCTTACTGCATTTTAATCCATGCATGCCGATGAATCTAAATAAACCAACTTGCCCATACTCCACTCAAACAAGCCGCAGCGATCAGTCAGAGCTGCCGCTTGAGAAGCGCTGGTGCGCCGATGAACTCTACCAAAATCTCCAGCCAGCAGTGTCGAGCTCAACGACAATTGATTTGCAAAAAGATACGCAGGTAGCCTGGCGCAATTCGGTGCGCTGCAGCGGACGCGCACGTTGGCGTTCGCTTCGAGTAATCGATGCCAGGAGTGCCAATTCAGTCGAGGAGAGCTTCGATGCACTATTAGAGCATTTGAAATGCGCGGACACTAACCTGAGCGCAGAATCATTCATCACCGTCTTCCCAGAATTTGATCCGGACCAAGCCGAGACTCGAATTTGGAACCACCAGCTCATACGCTATGCGGGCTACCAAGCGACCAATGGCTCAGTGCTGGGCGATCCGATGAATATACATTTGACTCAAATCGCGATCGACCTGGGCTGGCAGCCTCCTCATCAGCGAAGCCGATTTGATATTTTGCCGATTATTTTGCAATTTCGCGGCAAGTTATATCTACGGCCAATTCCCAAAGAGTACGTCGCCGAGGTCGCTATTCGTCACCCCGAACATCCTGGCATTGAGTCTTTAGGGCTACGCTGGTATACTATACCAGTGGTCTCCGACATGCTATTTGCTTCCGAACAAGCCATCTATCCAGCAGCTCCTTTTAGTGGCCATTACGTGTCGACTGAGATCGCTGCTCGAAATTTGGCAGACCTGAAACGCTACAATCAATTACCACAGGTTGCCTCGGCGATCGGGCTTGACCCAAGCAAACACGCTCAGTTTTGGATCGATCGCGCATTGGTCGCATTGAATGAAGCCGTGCTCTGGTCATTTGAGCAGGCGGGCTATCGAATCGTGGATCAGCATACCGTCAGTTCAGAATTCGCGAATTTTTGTAACAAAGAAGATCGAAGCCAGCGCGTCGTGCATGGTGATTGGCCTTGGCTCATCCCCCCCATGTCAGGCGCGGCGACGCCGATATTTTTTCGAAGTTTTGAACCGAAAATTGAACTGCCTAATTTTCTGTACCAAACATTGCCTTGGAACACCCCCAGCGGACAAGCCGCACTAGCGGCAAGCATTTGAGTCGTGAACTGCGCGCTTAGCACCATTCGCAACAGAATGGAAGACGCCGAGGCTGTAACTGGGATGAGGTCGCAATGCCTCGCTCAGCCAACTCACGCTGTTACTGATTATTAAAATAAAGCGAGCTGAGAGATTGCCGCAGGCTGAGCTTCATCGTGGAAAAAATTCCCTCACACCCGCTTCACTGGTCCGCCTGTCCTGCAACAGGCTGCGCGATCATGATTTTCATCAACTGCTGATCCCGAACGATCTTGAGCGTGAGAGGTTTCTTTCCAGCGCGTGCACAGGCTTGCAGGAGCGCGGCACTGGTGCGGACGGCCTGTCCATTAATCTGTTGCACCACGTCTCCTTCTTTCAACCCTTGTTGAGCAGCCTCAGAATCCTTTGCGACCTGCGTTAATACCACTCCGCCCTCTTCTTTACCAACGCCGTAAGCGGAAAACGCTTCGCCGCTCAAAGCCTGCAGGCTGGCGCCAAGCCAGACCAACGCCTTGGCAGGCCGCGTTGCCTCGCGTGCTTTTTGAGGAGCCCGCTTCGCTTTTACTTGCGCAAGCACTGGGGCAGGAAGTTGCGGCGTGCGGGCAATCTTTTTGAGCACGGGCTTTTTCACCCCGAACTGATCCATCGGGAAATTTTTGAATCCGATATCGAAGGCGGGCGAGCCTTCTTTGACACGAAAATCGCCGCTGGATGGGTCGACAAATTGCGGATCGCCAAAGATCGAATTTTTGTCCCATCCCAACTGGTCCGAAGTCGCTTTGACCGTCGACTCATCGGCAACGAAATACAGGTTCTTGTCAACTCGGGCGCTATCCGCATTCGGTCGTTTCATACGTGCGGGACGGTGCCGAGACATCAAAATATTTCCATACACCTCATCTTTGTTCCCCACATACCAAACGTGCGGGTGCAGACCGTTGTTCACGATCACATTGTTCCAAGCATGGCGGCGGAAGCCTTCACGCAGTTTGAGCCCCTTCGCCAGCAGCAGGTTGTTGTAGATGTCGTAGTTGCTCGATCCGTCATCCAGATCGACGTCCCAGCCGTGGTCACAGCGCCAACGGCTGTTGCGGATGACCGACGTTTCGACGGCATCCAGGAATGGGAGCTTCGGGTTCTCATCGATTGCTCTTTGTGACGTTTTGACATCGCTACGCCAGAAGCGGTCGCGGCCCCAGGAGTTGAACGAGCCGTGATCATGCGTCTCTAGCACGGTATCAAAGACATCGCAGCCTTCGATCAAATGTCCGCCCCAAGTGCCTTCGCTCACGTTAATGCCTGAGCGGGCACAGTCGTAAATGGAGACATCGCGCACGGTGATGCCCTGCGCCATGGAAATCTGCACGCCGGCTGGCTGCTTTTCAACGCTTCCGACGCCATGAATTAGGCAGTCCTCAACAATCGAATCAGCGGGATAGTTGTCGGTTTTTGGCCCCGGTGTCAGGTCAATTTTTGAAAGATCGTTTTTCTCATTATATTCAAACAATGGATCGCGCACGGCCCTGGGGTCGCCAACAAAGCAGACCCCGCTAGCGCCTGTGTCGTGGATGTGGCAGCCCTTAACCAGTGTGCGACGGTTGTAGTTGTTGACGAAGATCGCGTTGCCGCCGACTTGATCAAATTCGCAATCAAGAATGCTGACGTCCTCGGTTCCGGTAAGCAGGAAGGCTCCGCCGCGATAAATAGCCCAGTCCGAGCGCAGCAACGGTTCCTTGCAATCCATGAAGGTCCGCGCGGCATGCCGCACAGTAAAGCCTTTCAGGCTGATGAATTTCACTGGAGCTTCCTGCGTTCCTTGGAGTTCGATCAGATGTCGGAGGCGCACCACCTCCACCTTAGCGGCAGCTATATCCGTGCCGCTGGCTGGCATGTAATAGAGGGTGTCTGTCTTGGCGTTGTGAAACCACTCACCAGGCGCATCGAGTTCTTCGAAAATATTCTCCACCATACGGTAGTCCTTGTGCATGCCCATCTGACGGTTGTTCTGCCAGCCACCTTCATACGTCACTTCGCCCTGAGCATCCATCCCCGTGATGCGGTAATGATAGCCGCCCCAACGCTGAACGTGCATGGCGTGAATATAACCGCCCGTTGGATCGGCCCAATTGGCCGCCCGTTCTATGGAAAAGGCATCGGCAGCATAGCCCTGATAGGCAGCCGTCTTCTTTTTAGGATCGAAATTTGGATAGCGCGCCATCCGTTGCGCCGTCCCGTTGACGAAAAGCTGGTCAATCTCCAAGCCTTTCGGCGTCTTCGCCATGAAGATGCCGTCCTCATAAGCGATCCATTCAAGCTCAAGCTTGGAACCGCCACTCAGCACGGCACCGCCCTCGTTGTCCGCTTTGTAAACCACGGGGTTCTTTTCAGATCCGGAATCCGCCGGCGTAAAGATCAGTGTTTCGGGCAGATAATAAATGCCGTCGGCCACATGCACCGTCACTGGATTCTTTCCCGCAAGCGACCGCGCCGCATCACGTGCTTTTTCAAGCGAGGCGAACGGTTTCGCTTTCGTCGTGCCCGCGAAGGCATCGCTGCCATCGGGACTGACATACAACTCGACTTGGCTACTGGCAACTTCCAGATCCTGCCCGAATTCAACCGTGTAGGCCTCCCCTTTTGCGGATGCAAAGTGGATCCGTTCGGTTCCGTCACGTGTGACCGTTACTGTGTTGCCATTGCTATCTGTGACAATCGCCGCCCCGATCCCAGAGCAGACAACACGGCATTCGCCGCCGCTTCTGGAGAGGATGGAAACAGCGGTGGCTTTTCCTTCTTTCCATTTCGCAGAGACCACAAAGTTCCCGCGAGCAACCAATCCGTCAAAATGCCCATCGTTCCATGCCTTTGGCAAGGCAGGCAAAATATGGAACGCACCCTCATGGCTCTGCAGCAGCATCTCCGCGACGCCGGCCATCGTGCCCAAGCTGCCGTCAATCTGGAAGGGAGGATGCAGTGCCCAAAGGTTCGACACAGTGCGCTCGCGAATGAAACGCTGATAGGCCTCATGTGCCTGATCGCCTTCGCCGAGTCGGGCGCGGCTGTTCATTCGGTGGGCCAGTGCCCAACCGGTGGTTTTGTTGCCACGTAGATCCAGCGTTTTACTCGCAGCCTGCATCCAGTCGGCGTGCTCTGAATTAATCAGCGTCCCAGGAAAGAGCGGGCAGAGATGCGAAATATGACGGTGATTCGGCTGACCGATATCGCTGTAGTGGTTCTCCTCGCGATATTCCTTAATCTGACCGTCGGCACCGATCAAAACCGGATCCAGTCGGGTGATCTGTTCGCGAATGGTGTTGAGGAACGGATCTTCATCGCCCAGTGCATCTGCCAAAGCCAATGTGTCGGCATAGCTTTCCCACACGAAGCCTTGGTCGAAGGTGCACCCGGCAGTTATGTAGTTTTTACCTGCGATGTGGCCCGGCATTCCCTTAACCTGCTCAAGAGTTGTCGTTTGTTCTGGCGAGGCGGACGGCTCGACCAGCAGTAGCTCGCCGTGCGGCTTCAGCGCCTTTGAGTAAAATTTGCTCAAGGACAACATCGCTGGGAAGGCAACTTCTTCTAGGTATGCTCGATCCTGGGTAAACTGATAATAATCCACCAAGAGCTTGGCAGTGAACCCGCCAGTGCCTGGACCAGAATGACCGCCAGCGCTGGGAATGTGATAGGCGTTCGCTCCGGTACCGATGATCCAACCATTATCGCCCTCTTCGTTCAGCTGCTCTGGATTGTGCTTGCGCACGTAGTCGGTGGCATGCTCCCGCGCCACTGGCAGATAGGCCTTGAAAAAATTGGTGTAGGCTTCGAAACACTCGGCGAGGTTGGTGCTCATCGAGCCCCAATAATTCATCTGTACATTGATGTTATGCCAGAAGCCCCCCGACCACGGCGTATAAAAATCTTGGCTCCAAGCACCCTGTAGGTTGGCGGGCAGGCTCTTCTCGCGCGAGCTGGAAATGAGCAGGTAGCGACCATACTGAAACATTAGCTCTTCCAGCCAGGTGTTGGCTGTGCCTGCTTTGTAGTTATCTAGCAGCACGTGGGTCGGCTCGGCCGACGGCATTGAGTTTAGGTTCACCGAGACGCGACCGAACAGGTTCTGATAATCCTCGAGGTGTCGCTGTTTAAGTGCGGCAAAGCCCAACTCATGAGCTGCTTGCATCCGGGTAGCAACAGCCTCGTGTGGAAACTCATTCGGGTTGAGTTTTTTGGCACCGGCATTGCTGAAGGTCTTAGCACTGAGGCGGTAGTTGGTGCCGCTTGTAATGAGTAGTGTCACCGCATCGGCCTTATTGACTTTGATCGTTCCGTTCTTCGCATCAGCGACCACCGAGCCGCCTTCATTAACCACCTTGATTTGCCCCTCGTAATTACAGCTAAATAAAGGCATCGATCCCTTGAGGGTGAGAAGATTTTCCGTTGCCGTGATCTTGCCCTTGCGTTGCTTCAGCGCAAGATAGGGGATCTCTGGACGCACGGTAAAGCTGAGCGCCCCTTTCTGATCCGCGCTGAGGCGGATGACGATGACATTGTCTGGGTAAGAGGCAAAGTACTCGCGTGTATAGGCGACCCCGTCCTTCTCATAAGAAACGTGGGCGATGGCTTCGTTGAGGTTGAGAGAGCGCCGGTAGTTCTTTACCTCGTCCTGGTTGAAATCGAGAAAGAGCTCGGCGAAGCTAGTGAGGCCTCCTTTGCCGTAAATACCTCGGTTGTGAAGCGTTTTATCCGTGATCTGAACACGCTCGGTATCGGTGCGCCCGAAGATGGAAACTCCAGTATAGCCGTTGCCAATCGGGTAAGACCATCTCTCCCAGTCCCGGTCATAGGACTTGGGCCTTTTACTGTCCTTGGTCGCCTCCCATTGACTCCGCCCATTGTTCGGCGCGGGTTCCGGCTCCCAGAGTTCATAGGTCCGCGATGCGCCCCCGGCCAAGGTTGTCAGAGCCAGACCAGCGGCCAGCAGCAGATAAATGTTTACTGTTTTTTTCATAAATTCCCAATGTCTTACCGAGGCTCTGCTGAATACCAGAACCGCGGTTCAAAAACATCATTATACATGACTAAGATAAAATGGGTATCACGCAATTGCGTGACTTAGGGCACTTCTAATAACCTAGTTCGTGTGGAATAGGTAAAAATATGTATGAGGATATGCTTCGCAGGGAAGCTTTTTTACTACGAACTTCACACATTCGCAACTTATGGGTAAAGATCAGAATCCGCCTTGTCCGTATAGTGTGATGGCTTGTACTCGGCTGACGGCAGAGTAAACGCAGCAGGCAGCGAAGGCCGTCCCTCCCGCAAAATGCAATGCGTCCCCTAGATCCTAAAAAGAACCAGAACCGCGGTTCTTCAAGAAGGTGCGTAGCTTACTTCACCTTGATGCCAGGCACCTGGGTGACCCGCGGGATCTTCTTATGGATTGGTGCAGCTTCCAACAATTCCGCAGTTTGCTTCAGGATGGCAATCGCTTCGGGTTGAATCACTCCGTTACCATCCGGCCCGACATTCAACAGCAGATTCCCGCCCTTCTCATTGATATCCTTTAGCTTATTGTAAACAGTCTGGGCGCTCTTCCAATTGCCGTCATGCTTTTTGTAGCCCCACGACTTGTTCATTGTGTAGCACCCTTCCCAATGCTTGGCAAAGGTATCCTTGAAATGTTTCTGTTCCTGAGTGACGAAGTCCAATTCAAAGCGGGCCCGTTTTGCGACGCGATTATTAACGATCACGGTGGAGCTTGCCGCACGGATCGCATTGTAAAGATCGATACCATCCTCCAGTGTCCACCACTTAACCCAGTCGCCGTCAAACCAGAGAACGGCCGGATCATACTTCTCAATCAGCTCCAGGACCTGGTTCTTCTGATAACCGACATATTCCTGTTTCCTACCTTCCACGATCCCGGTTTGGTGGCCCAGCCCCGTCTGGGCGGGATGATACCAGTCCAGAATGCTGTAATACAGCCCGAACTTGATGCCGTATTTTTTGCAGGCGGTTTTCAGCTCGTCGAGAATGTCCCGTCCCCTGAACGGCGTTTCGGCAACGTCATAGTCCGTGTATTGGCTGTCCCATAGGCAGAAGCCCTCATGGTGTTTGGTCGTAATTACCAGATACTTCATTCCCGCCCGACTGGCTGCGCTGACCAGAATATCCGCGTCAAACTCTGTCGGATTGAAAGTCTTGAGCAGTTGAGCGTACTCGTCCCGCGGAATATTGGCCTTGCCCTGAATCCATTCCGCATAGCCACCGACCTGCTCGCCCTTCCACACGCCGCCGAGTTGCGAATAGAGGCCGAGGTGAATGAACATCCCGTAATTGGCCTCCACAAACCATTGCATGCGCGCAGTGTAGTCCACGATGGATTCACTCTTGAGAGTGACATCCTGGGAGGATTCTGACTGTGCTCTGGAAGGCTGCGCGATGACGATGCTCAAAGAGAGCATCATTCCTATCATTAATCGTTTATACATCATATTCCTTGGTAGTGTAGCAGTTCCGCCTAATTTCAGAACCTGTTTTGTGATGCCGCTCCATCTAGGACGACTTCCCTAAAATAACAGAGCAAACCAATTCTGCCTATCACGTAATCACGTGATGACGCACCGCACAGAGAAGAGCGGAATGGGCATCGGTAGAGACTCCTGTCAACGATGTCATCACCAGCTAATAACTAGCTCTCGTCCGCCGACATCTTTTCGGCAAACACTCTAGCATCGTGTTGAATGAACTTATTCGTATTGCAGCAACTCGTGGCGTACTCGCTTGCGAGCGACCGTATCTTGCTGGTGGCGAAACAAAAATCGGGGCGTCCGCAAGCGGACACGCCACGAACGACTGTACTTTTACATTCAATGCGACTCTAGCGCGTGGATGTGCCTTTCTGAATGTCAGCGAGTTGCGCCTCCATCCGCTCGACGCGTTCTGGATACTGATCACACAAATTCTTGCGCTGGCCGAGGTCTCCGGAAAGATCAAACAACAAACCCGGCGCATTCATGGAGTCGCCTTGCCAATATTTCTGAAACCACTCGGGCTCTGCCGTGATCCCGCCTTTGCGTAAATAGGCCCAGTCTCCTTGCCTTAGTCCCAGCTTACCGCTAGCCGCGTGGTAGACCAACTCCGTGCGCACCGGTTGACCCGAGCGCAGTGAGGGCAGAATATCCAGGCTGTCCTCCGCGACTCCTTCCTCCAGAGCTGCGCCGGCAATTCCAGCAATCGTCGCAAACAAATCGGTCAATGAAAGGATTGCATCAATCCGGCGACCGCCGTCGACTCCGCCTTCCGGCCAGGAGGCTATAAAGGGAACCCGGTGTCCGCCTTCAAGCAGGTCCCGCTTCAATCCGCGCAGCGGCCCGGAGGGATGGTGCTGATGCTCTTGAATCAACTCGCGCATGAACGGGGCCGGGCCGTTGTCACTAGAGACAATCAACAGCGTATTATCATACACGCCAGCTTCCTTTAAGGCCGCCACAACCTGTCCGACCGCGTCATCGGTCTGGACAATGAAATCGCCGTAGGGTCCCGCTCCGCTGACGCCTTGAAATTTTCCCTGCGGAACAATGGGCGAATGCGGCGAGGTGGTGCCGAACATCAGGAAAAAAGGTTCGGGTGTTTTGCTCTGTGCCTGAATCGTTTCGACCGCTTTGGCTGTAATGGCCGGCATCACTTCATCTAGCCGCCAGCCTTTTTCGCCGGGGCCGACGCCGTGAATATAACCGCCCTTCATTGTTTGCTGCTTCATTAAATCCCGGCCGTTCACATCCACCGGGTCACAAGTCAGGCGGTCATTCTCGATGAAGGCATAAGGTGGCATATTAGGCACATCATCGCCGAAATAAGTATCAAACCCAGCCCCCAGCGGCCCGCCCTTAATCGGCTTGGACCAGTCAAACAGATCACAAGTCGCCGTGCTGGTTCCTGTGCCGATGACCGAATTTGGCGGTTTTTTGCCGCCTTTCCACGGCCAGTCGAAGCCGAGATGCCACTTGCCGACACAAGCAGTGAAATAGCCCTTAGCTTTAAGGATTTTTGGTAGCGTAACGCGATCTTGATCAATGACGGATTCTTTCCACGGGTTTAAACGACCAGCGCGTAATGAGCCGCGCCAGGCGTACCGGCCCGTCAGCATGGCATAGCGGCTAGGGCTGCAGACCGTACTTGGCGCATGCGCATCGGTGGCCCAAACCCCTGCCCGAGCCAGCGCGTCCATGTGCGGGGTCTGCACCTTGGATTCGGGATTCAGGAACGAGACGTCGCCGTATCCTAGGTCGTCGGTGAGGATCAGGACGATGTTAGGTTTTCTGGCAGCCAAAGTAGCCGAGCAGATTGCCAGCAGGGCAACCGTTGAAAGTAGCACAATTCTTATAATCATGTCATATTTTTTTATCAGCCAACGGCTGAGGAAGGCGCGGCGTTTACGACCTCGTCTTCAACGCTTTGTTAGATTTTTTTAACTATTCTGCAAATTCTGTTTCTGCATATTTAATCCCTACTCCAGTGAGATGGCCATCATCTCCCTGCTGCTTCATCCAGGCCGAAATACCTGCTTTCAACTGGTGTAGCCTAGGTTGATGCTCTGGATTATCCGCCAGATTATTCATCTCCCAGCGATCTTTGTTCAGGTCAAAGAGTTGATACTCCGGGCGCACACGGTACCGCTTAATCATTTCTGCAGCATGCGCATCCCCTTCCTGCATCGAATCTAACCATGATCCATAAACCTTGGGCACATCTGAGCCTCGATTATGTTTCCCGAAATCGATGCCACTGATCGCCGCAACGCCGTACATGTTTTCCGGCGTCAGATTCCAGATGAGCTTATACTGACCGTCGGTCACCGCACGACTCGAAAAGTGCGGGCCTACTTTCCTGTCATCACGATTATTAAACATAAAATAGGCCTGCTCTCGATGTGCTTGCGTTTCACCTTTGATCAGGGGCAGTAAGCTTCTCCCATCCAGGTCGCTTGGCACTGTTCCGCCTGCGCCATCGATCAAGGTGGGCAGAATGTCGCAGTATTGCGCAATCGCGTCTGTCTTGAAATTTGCCTCATACGATTCTGGCCACTTCATCACGCAGGCAGAACGAACACCCCAATCGTAAGTGGTCCATTTGCCGCCAGGCATGCCGACGCCGTTCTCATCCAAAACAATCAACACCGTATTTTCATCCAGCTTATGTTTTTTCAGCAACGCATACGCAGTGCCGACCTGATCATCAAAGAGCCTGACTTCTGCCAACATCTCACGGTAGTAATGCCGCGTAGTTGCGTTATCCACCAAGTGCGCGGGCAGCTTCAGTTCATTTAGTTTCCATAACGAGGAGTCACCTGCATTCCAGGGAGCATGCGCATGAACCGAGCAAATAAATAGGCAAAACGGCTCATCACTATCACGCGTCATGAACTTTTCCACATCCTCCCAGTTATCAGGATGAGGATCTCGAGTGGCGCACTTGGGATCAAATCCTTTTACGCTTTCAAATGGATAAACAGATTGTGGTGAGAAGTGCCTCTTGCCCGCCAAGCCAGTCCGATAACCAAGGTCCTTTAAATAATGCACTACGCTCTTGGTACCTACGTTGGTTGGCAGGTGGTTTCGATTGCAACCATTACGCTCTGGCTGCAGCCCAGTATATAACTCCGCTCTGGCCGGGGCGCACATAGCCTCGGAAACAAACATGTTAGTAAAGCGCACTCCCTCCCCCGCCAACTTGTCAATTTGAGGTGAGGTATGTGGATTAAGTGATCCATAACAACCCAACGTGGATGCACTGATGTCGTCAGCCAATAGAATGAGATAGTTCAGCGGCTTGGCATGAACCATGGATGCTGACAGGAGCACACAGGCTACCTGTGCGACGATGGCAGAGAACGATTTAATTTTGATGAACATAATGATTTTCCGATGCTAGTGTGAAGCACGGTAAGTTAGTGTAGTTATTTTTGGAGGGTTCCGAGCCGCAGGCGACATGACCACAAGAAAACAACGCTCCGTCGTTTCCACAGGCAACAGGCTTGGTTGCGGCAATGACGGAGCATTGCCCTCCAGTTTTATCCCAGAGTCCTTAGGATTTTAATTTTGATGAACATAATGATTTTTCGATGCTAGGAGTTTTTTGTCTGATTGATTTATCGAGGGAACACGATCTCGGCCCAGATGGGTTTGTGATC
>Ga0206124_10000137_pt1 | contig 57053 bp, 54 predicted proteins | sample Helgoland_Spring_3_FD_148671 | JGI IMG/M metagenome (GOLD analysis project Ga0206124, IMG submission 148671) | Pelagic subsurface seawater microbial communities from Kabeltonne, Helgoland, North Sea - Helgoland_Spring_Bloom_20160321_2 | ecosystem: Environmental > Aquatic > Marine > Epipelagic ... | reverse complement strand
AATCTAAGTAGTAGTTTCTACCATAATCTTGATGAGCATCAGCATAGTAACCATAATACCTATCTGCTAAAGGCGCTCTTTCATCTTCTAAGTTTTTAACAGCAAACCTTAATCTTGCCTTATTGCCGTTCATTCTGAATGAATATGAAACAGTAGCATCTATAGTAGTCATTTCAGGAATTACGTATCTTGTACCATCGCTTAAAGTTAAAGAATTTTGATAAAACTCTCCTTTTTGAAGCATAGACATTGTAGCCCCCCAGTCACCCATTCTCCATGAAGCTTTTACAGTATGTTTTGTGTCATAGTTTCCATCCATACCCAACAAATCACCAAATCCATCTAGTGGGATATTAGCAGGAATTAACCCAGCATCTTTTTGTGATTGAAGGAAAGCAAATTCGCCTGATGCATCTTGAGTGAATTCATCGGTTTTACTTCCAATATACTTAAGTCCAAAATCTCCATACTTGGTGTCGATATCATAGTAAACACCGATATCAGTTCCAGATAAGTTTCTTGTTGCCATGTTTGTATAATCATTTTGAACATACTTAACTACTCCAGCTGGACAAATTCCAGCGGCAGTAAAGTATCCAGCATCCCCGGCATCTGGAGCTTCACGAACAACCAATGGATCACCTATAAATGAATTACAGTTATTTAAACCATTTTCAAATCTTAAAAGCATGTCATTAACAATTTGGTTCTCACGTCCAAACAAACCAATAGTTTTTTCTTTTTCAATAGACCATTGATCAAGTGTAACCATTAAACCAGGAACCATTTCTGGAGTATAAACAAGACCTATAGAGCTATTAGTTGATTCTTCAGCATCTAATTTATTTCCTCCAATAGCCCTTCTTTGGATGGTATAAGCAGAGTCTATGTCTGAATCTGTAATATTTGTATCACCATCGTAACCGCCTGCTTCATTTAAAATATCTTGAACTCTTTGAACAACCCAATCATCTCTTGTACCAGATCTTACAACTCCGCCTTCATTTAGCTGGATTATATTAGGAGCTCTAAATGCAGTTGATGCAGAGGCTCTAAGTGAGAGACTTGGATTTACTTCCCAACCTACAGCAAACTTACCAACTGTTGCAGAAGCAAAATCATCAGAACTCTCATGTCTAACAGCTAGTTGAGTAGAAATAGAATCTGTAATAGGAGCATTTAATTCAACAAATAATGATGTGGTCTGCCTTTCGCCCGCTACATCTCCAGTAGGACTTGAGTTAACAACATCAGCAACTAATGGATAGCAATCGTTCTCATAGTCACAATAGTCTATTGTTCCATCCAGTCTATCATCTCTATTATCAGTAATGACTTCATCTCTTACCTCAAAACCAAGTAAAACTGCTACTGGTCCAGCAGGCAAAGTAAACATTTCGGGGTTTACCATCTTGAAATCAAAAGATGTTAAAGAGCTTGTACCAAACCTAGTAACATCAACAAGAACTCTTTCTATATTTGATGCAACGCCAGCACTAAATGGATTGTAAGCAGCTGGAGTATCATCAAACAAAGCTTCTTTTAATAAAGTATTAGATATTCTGTTTTTAGTAAGGTCATCAGATGTAGCTTTTGAGTAAACTAGTGCAGTTTCCCAATCCCAATTACCTGTAGTTCCTCTAAAACCTTGAAGAAATCTATATGTTTCTTTGTCTACAAAAGTCATTCTTGGAACTTCTGCATATCTATAGTTATCAATATATAACTCATAGCCAGCAAAATGAGCAGTCCCATCAGGAAGAGTCATTTGATTTAACCAATAGTTATCTGGACCAACTCTATGCTTTGAAGAAGTAAAAGCATATGAAGGATGGTTTCTTCTTTCGCTTTCTGAAGCGTAGTAACCGATCTCAGTAAATGTTTCAACACCATTTGAAAGCTCTGAATTGATAAATACTAGGAGGTTTTGCCTTTCAAGCTTTCCTCTTTTTTGAGTAAGCCCCCAAAGGTTGTATCTTTCAACACCATTTCCATCTTGCGCAATACATGTTCCGTAACCTGTATCGAATACAATTCCATTTTGACTTGATCGATTAGAGCACCTTGGATCCCCTAATGGGAATATTTCGAACTCACCATTACTATCAGTAAAATCATGATTATAGGGATTGCTGCTTCCGTGTTCAGATGAAGTGACCATATCAAACTGCCCATATAGAGAGTTTGTTGAATTATTTCTAAAACTTGTACTTCCAAACCAAGGGGAATCTTCAGGAACCCATTTTCTATGATCGGAATCTGCCCATCTTGGGTCTTCACTTGCTTCAATTGAACCTCTGTCATAACTATCAAAAAAAGCACTTACATTTGTTTTTCCAAAATTCTTACCCCATTTAATGGACATAGTTTTATCTTCTGTTTCAAAGTGATCAAATGCTGTAACTTTTCCTCTAATTACTAAACCTTCATAATCAGATTGCATTACATTATTAACAACACCTGCAACAGCATCAGCTCCATAAATAGCAGAAGCGCCATCTCTAAGAATTTCTAATCTTTCAAGGCCGTATACTGGAACTAGCTGTGAATTAACCGTTGTAGTGGGTACAAAATCACCACCAATTTTTTCAGTTTGATAACCTGGTGAGGTTACGAGCCTTCTCCCGTTTAATAAAGTAAGAGTATTACCAACTCCTAAATTTCTAAGGTTATATGCTCCCATATCTCCCCTAGCAGCATTGACTCCACCTGATGCCATTTCCGATTCATTAAAATAGTTAAGCCCCTGTTCAGCAATATTTTCTAAAAGCTCATCACCGGAATCAACTCCAAGTGCTTCTATATCTTCTGCTGTAATGACAGTTACTGGCAAAATTCCCGCAATGTTTGCGCCTTTAATTTGAGTACCAACAACAACAACCTCTTCAACATCTGCTGCAGCAGTATCGTCTTGAGCTTGAATTGCAAATGGCATAGCTAGAGCTAGTACCAAGAAAGATTTGATAGTTTTCATTCATTATCCCCCATGAATTATAGTTATAAATTTCTAATTTAATTATAGAACTACATTTGTAAAGTTGTCTATATAAATAGATATAATAAAAACGACTATAAAAATAACCTTAGGTTATGTATAGTACCTCTAATATGCTTAATTCTAAACAAATAGAAATTTTTTATCATATCTATAAAGAAGGATCTATTACAAAGGCAGCCAATGTTTTAAATGTTTCTCAGCCAGCTTTGAGTAAATCAATTTCATATACTGAAAAAAAATTAGGTTTTAAACTTTTTAATAGGGATTCAAAAAAGCTTATAGCTACAGATGAAGCAAACGAGCTCTATGAATACGCTTCAATGGTTATCTTTCAACTTGAAAATTTCAATAAGACAGCTGAGAAGTTAATTCCGCTTGATTCTGAAGATATTAATATTGGAACAACACCATCTATCATGCTTACGCTTATGCCTAAGATACTTAAAGAATATGAAAAGTTAGGAAATAAAACTGGATTTAACTTTATAAATCTTAATAGTAATGAGTTATTAAACAGACTTGATAATAAAAGTATAGATATTGTTATTTGTTTTGATCCAGCTATTTCAAATAGAGGGTCCAATCACCTAGATGAAAACCAATACTCAAGACATATAATACATAAAGGTTCTCATGTAATGATCTCTCCAAAAGACATATATAAAAATAAACCTGCATACAAATTGGATCATTTTTCACATGAACCTTTTATAGAGATAACAAATTTAATTTCATTTTATGGGGTTAGTTCCCTAACTGAACATTTTAATAAAAAACCAATTGGAAATAATATAGCTGGCAAGGTTTCATCCTATAGTGGTGCAGCCTCTCTTGTAAGCCTTGGAATGGGGAGTGCCCTTGTTGATTCATACACAGCAAAGAATTGTGATGAAACTAAGGTAGATATATTTGAGATTGAAGAGAACCTTCCCTACCAAATAGTTCTGCTTAACAATCAATCAAAAGCAATAAGCGAAGAATCTAAAAAATTTATAGAGTTTGTAAAAAGCCTAGCTAATAAAATTTAAAGCTTTAGAAATTCTAAACAAAGAATCATTTTTGCCAATAATCTCAAGAGTTAGCCCAAGAGATGGGGATTTTGTTCCACCAGTTAACGCTATTCGAATAGGCTGATTAACTTTAGGAGTAGGTAAGCCTGAAGATGATTGAAACTCTTTTAAAGCAATATCTATATTCTCTTCATTCCAATGCTCCAAGTCATTTAATATAGTGGATATTGATGAAAGCACATTACCTGATTCAGCAAGAAACTTTTTAACTGCCTTTGGCTCATATTCATCTACACCATTAAAATAAGGTGATAAACCTTTTGCAATATTTAATAAGTTAGATTCAGAAGATCTCATTGCATCAATTAACAAATCAGACTTAGGGTGATCATTTATATTTATATTTATTGATGCTAGAAAAGGTTTTAGATGTGTTTTAAATTCATCCAGTGATAGGTTTGCTAAATGCTGAGTATTTAACCAATCCAGCTTTGTCATATCAAAAATTGCGCCTGCTTTTTGCACTTCGGTTATTTCAAAATCTTTTATCAAGTCATTTAAGTAAAAAACCTCTTTCTCTCCCTTGGACCAACCCAGTCTTGCCAGGGTATTTAAAATAGCAGAGTCGAGATATCCTTCGTTCTTGTATTCTTCAAGGCTAGTGGCAGCATGTCTTTTAGATAGCCTTTTCTTGTCAGATCCAAGAACCAAAGGAAGATGGGCATACTCAAGCTCCGGATATCCAAGAGCTTGTTGAATATGGATTTGACGAGGTGTATTGGAGATGTGATCCTCGCCTCTTATAACAGTAGTTACACCTTGTTCAAAATCATCAACCACGTTGCACAAATGATATGTTGGCGTTCCATCACTTCTTAAGATTATTAAATCATCAAGTTCAGAGTTATTAAATGATATATCGCCTCTAACATAATCTTTCATAACAATTTGGCCATCAAGTGGGGTCTTAAGCCTTAATACTGTATTGTCAGATTTTTCTAGATTTAAGTTTCTACATTTGCCATCATATTGAGGCTTTTGGCCATTGGCCTGCTGAAGTGATCTCATCTCATCAAGCCTATCTTTAGAACAGTTACAGTAATATGCATTGCCACTATTGAAGATTTCATTTGCAGCTTTGGTATAAATATCAGTTCTTTCGGATTGATTTATAGGGTCTAAATCTGGGTTTAAGCCTATAGAGCTAAGACTGTCTAAAATATTTTTTTCAAATTCTTTAGTTGAGCGTTGTCTATCGGTATCTTCAATTCGTATTAGAAATAAACCATCCATTTTTTTTGCATACACATAATTAAATAGAGCAGTTCGAACACCTCCAATATGAAGCGTTCCAGTTGGGCTCGGCGCGAATCTTGTAACTACTTTCAATGTTTGCTCCAAATTGTGTCAATAGAGTACTTTTCAGAAATTTCTGAAAGTCTTTTTGAATGTCTTTGATCATACTCATCATTTGATTTGAGTCTAACTAGATTAATGCCTTCAAAACTTAAATTATTGGCTGTATCTTTTTTAATAATATTTGCTGTGGAAGAATCATTCATGAATTCAAATTTACTTTGACCACCCGTAAGCATCATATAGACGTCTGCAAGAATATTTGCATCAAGCAAAGCTCCATGAAAACTTCTATCATAGCCAGTTACCTCAAATCGATTTGCCAAAGCATCAAGAGAATTTCTTTGGCCAGGAAATTTATCTCTTGCGATTAATAATGAGTCCTCTATTTCACATATATCTTCAAGTTTTGGAAGTTTAGATGAAACTAAATTAATTTCATTATTAAGGAAGCCAACATCAAATGGCGCATTATGAATAACTAGAGTTGAGCCCTCTATAAATTCAAGGAACTCTTCAGCTATATCAGAGAAGAATGGTTTGTCATCAAGGTCAGCATTTGTAATGCCATGCACTTTAGAGGCCTCATCATCAATTAGTCTTTCAGGGTTAAGGTAGGAATGAAAATTTTCTTCAGACTTCTTTCTATCATTGAGAAGCACTGCGCCTATTTCAATAACTCTATGTCCTTGCTGTACCTCTAGGCCAGTGGTTTCTGTATCGAGAATGATGTATTTTTTATTCATTTATAAAGTATCTATACCCTTGTTAGCTAATTGGTCTGCTAATTCATTCTGAGGATGTCCTGAATGACCTTTAACCCAATGCCAGTTTACATCATGTTGTTCATTAAGTTTGTCTAATTGGATCCATAAATCCTTATTTTTAACGCTCTGTTTTTGTGAGTTCTTCCAGTTATTTTTTTTCCAATTCATTATCCAGCTATTTATACCATCCATCACATACTTTGAGTCAGTGGTTAGGTGAACAATGCAATTTTCATTTAAGGCTTTTAAACCTTGAATTGCTGCCATAAGCTCCATTTTATTATTGGTAGTGTGCTTCTCTCCACCAAATAATTCTTTATTAAAATCTTCATATTCAATTAACACACCCCATCCACCGATACCAGGATTTCCTCTACAAGCACCGTCTGTATAAATATTTACTGTTTTCATAAAATTAAACTAAAATTCACCTATGATAAAAATTAAAGCGATAAAAGCATTCACCGATAATTATATTTGGTTAGTGACAACAAATGAAGGCTCTTTAGTAATTGATCCAGGTGAATCAAAGCCTGTAATAGATTATTTAAAAAATGAAGATATTTTTTTAGATAATATTTTAATAACTCATCATCATTTTGATCATACTGGTGGGTTGTCTGGATTAATAAAACATAATAAAAATATTTCTGTAATCGGGCCAAATAATCATATCGAAGAAATAAAAACACGAGTGAAAGGAGATGATTGCATTAATGTTATTGGTTTAGAATTTATAGTTATTTCTGTACCTGGGCATACTTTAGATCATATTGCTTTTTATTGTGAAAACGGTGGTGATCCGATTTTATTTTGTGGTGATACTATGTTTGCCGGTGGTTGTGGAAGAATATTTGAAGGTACCTATGATCAAATGTATAAGTCTTTAATGAAGTTAAAAAATTTACCAAGTAATACAAAGGTTTATTGTGCGCATGAATACACAGAGCAAAATCTTAATTTTGCTAATTGTGTAGAGCCTTTGAATAAGGATATTGTTGCTAGACTTAAAAAGGTCTCTAATCAAAGAGAGTTAAATAAAATTACATTACCTAGCTCTATAGGCGAAGAATTAAAAACAAATCCATTTCTTAGATGTGATAAAAAAAATATTCGAGAATCTATATTTAACAAATATAATATCGAAGGAAATGATACAGAGATATTTGAAGCAGTAAGAAATTGGAAAGATACATTTTAAAATTTAAGTTATTTCTTCTATTGCTATTAATTTATGGATGTAATTCTGTACCCGAAGAGCTCATGTTTAAAGATAGTAAGGTAGCTCCCATCAATTCCGTATCAACGAATGAGATAAATGAAATTATTGAAACCGTCCCTGAGCCATTAAATATATGGGATTATCTTAAGCAAGAGTCTTATTATGATGCAGTAGATATTGATGAGCAAACGCTTAAATATATGAATAGGCATTTACAAAACCTAGACCTTTTTGAAGACTATTTAAATAAATCTGAATATTTTATTTTTCACATTATTAAAGAACTTGAAAAAGAAAACCTTCCTATTGAATTAGCCCTTATTCCATTTGTTGAAAGTGACTATGACCCCTTCTCCATCTCTTCATCAGGTGCAGTTGGTATTTGGCAATTCATGCCAACAACAGGAAGTTTGTTTGATTTAAATAAATCTTGGTGGAATGAGGATAGGCATGATGCTTTTAAATCTACAGATGCTGCAGTTGGATATTTTTCATACTTATTAAAGAGATTTGATGGAGATATTTATCTGGCACTTGCTGCTTATAATGGAGGCCCAACATACCTTGATAGGCAAATAAGGAGAAATAAGAGGAGAGGTTTGGGTAGTGATTTTTGGTCTTTAAATCTTTCAAATCAATCCACAGATTATGTTTATAAATATATAGCTCTTAGGGAGCTAATAATTAATAGTGATAAGTATGAGATAAAACTTCCAGATATTCCCTATAAGCCTCGAGTTGTGAAGATTGAAATACCTGGACAAGTAGAAATATTGACAATTAGTGAGCATCTTGGGCTTAAACCAGAGCTTATATATAAGCTTAATGCAGGTTATACAAAGTGGGCATCAGCGCCATCAGAAGTAAGCAGTTTTTATATACCTATTGAAAAAATTTCTTTACTTGACGACCCTAACAATCCTCTTAATAGTATGAATAAAATTAATTGGATTTCTCATATCGTCCAAAGTGGAGATAGTTTATGGAAATTAGCAGAGAAGTACGATACTGAGGTTGCTATAATTGAACAAATTAATTATCTAGATAATTCTTTGTTAAATATCGGAATGACTCTACTAATTCCTTTAAGTAAATCTGAATCAAATAACTTTATACCATTTGAAATGCATGTGGTTTCAGAAGGAGATACCTTATGGAGTATTGCAGATAAATATAAAATTGAGATGAGAGACCTTACTAGAATGAATAATATATTGTCTAGTGACTACTTACAGTTAGGGCAGCAACTGAGCATTGGAAATAAGAATATTCATAGAAATATTGAATCAAGAAAAAGAACTATTTTATATTCAGTAAAACAAGGAGACAATCTTTATAAAATTGCTGAACTTTTTGATGTTAGTGTGCAGAGCATTAATGAAATAAATGTATTAAGCAGTAATAGGCTAAAGCCAGGTCAGATAATTAAGATTGCTATAAGAGCTTTTTAATTATCTGATGTTTTTGGATCAAGGGCGTCTCTCAAACCATCACCAAAAAAGTTAAGTGCAAATAAAGTAATTGTAAAAGTGATGCCTGGATAAATTAATAACCAACTAAACTCTTCCATTGACTCAACCCCATCTTTTATTAAGGTTCCCCAGCTGCTCATTGGAGGTTGAATACCTAGGCCTAGAAAACTTAGAAAGCTTTCTAGTAGCATTACTTGAGGTATTGTTAGAGTTGCATAGACCGCTATTGGACCTAAAATATTAGGAAGTAGGTGACGCCTAAACATAGATAAGTTGCTGACTCCCATAGCCTGAGCTGCAAGAACAAATTCTTGATTTTTTAAGCTCATGACCTGGCCTCTTACTATTCTGGCCATTGTTAGCCATTCTACTGCACCAATAGCACCAAACAGTAACCAAATATTCCTTCCAAAAATAACCATCAACAAAATAATAAAGATAATAAATGGCAACCCATATAGCACATCAACTATTCTCATCATTACCTGATCGACCCTACCACCAAAATAACCTGCAACAATTCCCCAGCTTACTCCAATTACTAGAGCAACTCCCGTTGCGACAAAACCAACTAATAGTGAAATTCTTGCTCCATAAAGGATTCTGCTGAGTAAATCTCTACCCAAAATATCTGTTCCTAAAAGATGCTCACTGGATGGAGGAGAGGCGCCTAAATCAAGATCTTGAAATGAATATGAGTAAGGTGCAATCACTGGAGCTAAAATTGCACAACCGATAAGAAAAATTAAGATTATTGCTCCAACCATTGCAGCTTTATTTTTTAAAAGTCTACCTATTGCATCAGACCATAATGAAGAATTGTCATTCATGAATCATCTCTTGATCTTGGGTTAAGCCATAGGGCTGCGATATCAGACATTAGATTGAAAAATACTATCATTGCTGAAAAGAAAATAGTTGTTCCTAGAATCATTGTATAGTCTCTATTAAAAGCTGCTTCAACATAAAATCTTCCTAAACCTGGTATTTGGAAAATTGTCTCGACAACAAAAGATCCTGCTAACAGCCCAGCAATTGCTGGACCTAAAAAAGATACAACAGGAAGAAGGCCGCCTTGCATAGCATGCTTAGTAACAATAGCAGTCTCAGACAATCCTTTTGCTCTAGCTGTTCTAATAAAATCCTGATTTAAAACCTCTAACATCCCTCCCCTGCTCAATCGTGCAATGTATGCGGCATAAGCAAAACCTAAAGTTAATGAGGGAAGCAGCTTATCGCCTGGTATTTGATTCCACCCAGATACCGGAAGAAGCTCGAGATTTATACCAAAGATAAGTACAAGCAAAGGTCCCATTAAAAATGTTGGGACACATATCCCAATCATTGCAATGGCCATTGGAATAAAATCAAGTATAGTATTTCTTTTAAGGGCTGCCAAAACTCCAGAAAACACACCAATTATAAGTGCAATTAAAATTGCATATATTGCTAGCTCAAATGTTACAGGCAATCCTGTTAATATCATTTCAGTAACGGATCTTCCAGGGTATCTAAAAGAAGGTCCAAAATCACCTTGTGCAATTCCAGTCATATAATCTGTGTATTGCTCCCATTGAGATGCGTCTAGGTTGTAAGCAGCATTCAAATTTTTAAGTACTTGAGGTGAAACTGCTTTTTCTGCATCAAAGGGGCCTCCTGGAGCTTGTTTTATTAAAAAGAAAGTTAAGGTAGCTACTGCAATTAATACAGGAATTGCCAATAAAATTCGTTTTAATATAATTCTAATCATTGAAATTTAATCTCTTTCCAAATACAAATACTTTGGATGATGGTGATCAAGGTAATTTGGGAAATAACCTTTTACATCGCTAGATAATTGATAGACTCTTACATAGGTATAAAGAGGAACAATTGGCATATCGTTGATTAGTATTCTCTCAGCCTTCATTAGAAGCTCATATCTTTCTTCTTGATTATTATTTGAGTTAGCTAGCTCAACTAGCTTATCGTATTCAGGATTTTCCCAACCGGTTTTATTATTACCTCTATTTGGCCTTAGCGTATCTAAAAAAGTATTTGGATCTTCATAGTCCCCTATCCAGCCCGCCCTAGATACCTGGAAGTCACCAATCATTTCTCTATTTAAGTAGACCTTCCAGTCTTGATTAACTAACTCAACATTAATTCCTAGATTTTGTTGCCACATTTGCTGAACTGCTAATGCTACCTTTCTATGATCTTCATTTGTATTAAATAGAATTTCTAATTTAGGGAAAGGGTTGCTTTCATCATAACCAGCGTCTGCAAGAAGTTGCTTTCCTAGTTCAGGGTTATAAGGTATTTTTGTGTCCGGCTCATAACCATTAGAGCCTGGAGGGGTGAAAGAATAAGCAGGTATCTGACCACATTTTGTAACTTTTTCTACAATTTGTTTTCTATTCACAGAATAAGCTAATGCCTTTCTTACTTTAGGATCTGTTAATGCCGGATTATTTACATTAAATCTATAAAAATATGTTCCCATGTAAGGATCAATTCTAAGATTGGGATTTTTTTCTTCAATGTATGATGGGCATTTTTGTGATGGTAAAGAGCTTGTAACATGAAGCTGACCAGCTCTAAACATTCTATCTTCTGTCATCTGATTGGCAACAGGGTAATAATGTATTTCATTTAATTGAACTGTTTCTGAATCCCAATACATTTCATTTTTTTCAACAACAATTTTATTATTTAATTCCCAGGTTTTTAACTTAAAGGCTCCATTACATACAAAATTACCGGGCCTTGTCCATGCACCATTTCTGTCATCAATAGCTCCATGCTTGAGTAAAGTTTCTCTATGTACAGGCCATGTGCTGTAATGGCTAAGCAAACCAAGAAAAAATGGGGTTGGGTTGTTTAAAGTAACTTCAAGTGTAAGGCTGTCCAATGCTTTAACACCGACATCACTGAAGTCGTTAATAGTTCCAGTATGATATTCAGCAGCACCTTTAACGTAATAAAGCATGTCAGGATATTGAGATCCTAAACTAGGTGTTAATATTCTTTTCCATGACCAAACAAAATCATCAGCAGTAACTTGATCTCCATTTGACCATTTACCATTCTGTTGTAGATAAAAAGTATATATGGTTCCATCTTCGCTAATATCCCAAGACTCAGCTGCACCTGCAACACTAGCTCCGCCCTTTGGGTTTGATGTTGTTAATCCCTCACACAGACCGATAAGTAAGTGATGCTCTGGAACACCTGTCACAATATGTGGGTCTAGGCCTTGGGGTTCTGCTCCATTGCCAAAATGAAAGACTTTGTTTTCAAGACCAGAATCTACTGGGCTAATGGTTTCAGAGCATGAGTATACAAAAAATAAGCTTGCCAATAATGGCAGCTTTATATAATTCGTCATAAGATTTCCTTTAGTTAAATATTTGTTCATTCAGACTTATCTTTGCCTTATCAAATAGATCATCACTAAGGATGCCATTCATCCTATCTATTAACCTTTGAGTATCAAAAGCAGAATATTGTTCAATTGCCTCATCCATCTCTTCTTGGGATGGTGGGTTAAATTTATTAATATTAACAAAGTAATGATCGCCATTTCTTGAGGTTAGAGATAGCTCAGAATTAATAGCAGTATTGAAAATCTCAGTAAGAACTTCCTGAGGCAATAGAGAGGAGTATCTTTTAATATCTTTAAATGTTTCAAATGAAGCAAAGCTATTCTGATCAACAAAAGATTTTTTCTCATCATCATTGCTTATAGCAGTAAACTCTTCCTCAATCGCTGATTTTTTGAGTGATGCATTTATATTAATTAAATTATTATTAACTTCCGTTTGAACATCTGAAAATATTTTTAACTCTGGATTTTTAATTTCAGTAATTGCAACAACATAAATAGAGCCATCTAAGTCAATTACTTTAGGTAAATTTAATTCAGTAAGTTCATCAAAGATTATGTTTTTAACATCTTGATCTAGATCAGTAAGGGATGAAAATGCTTGAAGATTTCCGGACAGTATTTTAGCATTTACAAAGTCTGCTAAATCAACAAATGACCGCCCTTCCAATGCTAGATCATCAAGTTGGCTATAATCATCGTTTAGCAAAGCTAGAGATTCAGAAGATATCAATTCACTGACAACCTCCTCACTAATATCTTCAAAGGATCTGATTTCGTCTTTTGTAACTTCAGTTACTTTTAAAATATGGAAACTGCTTTCTAGTTCAATAATAGAAGTTAACTCACCCTCACCAAGTCCTTTGAGCGCATCACCAAATTCAACAGGGAACACTTCATCATCAAAGTATTCAAGATCGCCTCCATTATCCTTTGTAACAATATCTTCGCTTGATTGAGAAACAATATCTTCAAAAGAAGAGCCGCTTTGTAAATTTTGATTAATACTCTCAATCATTGATTGGGCTTCTGAATCTGAGTTGTAGTTTGATTTGTCAACCATTACATGTGAAATTCTTTGCTGCTCACTTGCGCTAGCTCTTGAGACATAATCTTCATAATAGTCAGATGTATAATTTGTTGGAATATTAACTTTGTCCTTATAATCATCAGCAGAGAGCACAAAATAATCAAAGCTCCTTAATTCATCTGATAAGAAAAGCTCTTTATTATTATTATAGTAAGCTACCTGATCCTCTAAAGAGTTTTTTATATTGTTTTTAAGTTCCTGAAAATCAATTTTGATAAAATCTACATCGACTTTTTTTTCAAGTATTGATGCAAGATTTTGAATTTCAGAAGGTAGTTGAAAGGTTGAGTTAGACAAGGAAGCTTTATATTTCTGAACAGAGTTTAAATTAGAGCTAAACTCAATATAGTCACTCTTTGAGAAACCATTTTGGTTGGCTAGGGATTCAAAAATAGTCTCGCTAAAGTTACCACTTTCATCTTTGTAGGCTTGATCATTAATGATTAACTTTTTTTGAATATTAGTTTCTTCATCATTGATAAGTCCAAGAGATCTTGCTTCAGATAAGAAAACCTTTTGAGCAATTAGCTCTTGTTTGATTAAAGCTATTTGAATTTCTTCATCTAATTCATTGAAATTAAACTCTTCTCCATATTCCTCTTTAAGCATACTAGCTCGCATATTTGCTGCAAATTGATAATCTACCTCCGAGACTTCTTCTCCATTTATAGAGCCTAATGACCCTCCAAATACAGTGCCTAAGCTCGACGAACCAAGGAATACAAAAGGTATAGCTAACAATGCAATGATAATTGCAAGTCTGTAGCCCGTTAAAAAATTTCTAAGTGAGTCCATCATAATGTTGTAATTATAAAATAAAAAAAGGGTGCGGATGCACCCTTTTTTAAAAGATTAGTAAGTTTATCCGTTCTTAACCTTATCTTTAAGGCCTTTACCAGCCTTAAATCCAGGTACTTTAGAAGCAGCGATATGCATTGACTCACCAGTTTGAGGATTCCTTCCTTCTCTAGCAGCTCTATGTCTTACTGAAAAAGTACCAAAACCAACAAGTGATACTGAATCACCGTTACCTAAAGCATCACCGATGCCACCTAATACTGAATCAACTGCTCTACCAGCTGAAGCTTTTGAAAGATCCGCCCCTGATGCAACTGCATCTACTAAGTCTGATTTATTCATACTAAACACTCCTCATGTAAATTGTTTTGATAAATACCCTTCTATGAAAAGCCTTTTACGCTTAAAAGTCAAGCAATTAAAGGCTTTTTAGTGAGTTTGTTTATCTTGATTTTTATTGCTTTGCTTATTAGAGGCTTTAGATTTTTTAGATTTAGTATTTTTCTTGATTGGAACTGGTTCACTTTCTAGTGCCATAGAGACAATTTCATCAATCCATTCAACAGGAATAATATTTAATGAATCTTTTATTTGCTCTGGAATATCTTGAAGATCTGCCTCGTTATCTTTAGGGATAATTACATTTGCTATACCGCCTCTTTTTGCAGCAAGAAGCTTTTCCTTTAAACCACCAATTTTAAGTATTTGGCCTCTAAGCGTAATTTCACCTGTCATTGCGGTATCAGCTCTAACGGGAATTCCTGTTAGCACAGAGATTAACGCTATAGCCATTGCTCCACCTGCGCTAGGGCCATCCTTGGGAGTAGCTCCTTCAGGAACGTGGATATGTATATCAAAATTTTCATAGAAATCAGATTTAATTCCTAATGACTCTGCTCTAGATCTAACAACCGTAAGGGCCGCCTGAATAGATTCCTGCATGACATCACCTAACGAACCAGTCTTAATAATTCTGCCTTTTCCGTCTACATAAGAAGATTCAATAGTTAGAAGCTCGCCTCCAACTTCCGTCCATGCAAGACCGGTTACCTGGCCCACAGAATTATCTTTTTCTGCAATACCGAATTTAAATTTCTTAACCCCTGAATATTTCTCTAGTTTAGTATTTGAAATCAATGTAGGTTTAGAATTTTCTTTCTTGCTAATCAATCTATCTTTTACTACCTTTCTTAAAATTTTTGCAATTTGTCTCTCTAAACCCCTAACACCTGCTTCTCTTGTGTAATATCTAATCAAAGAAAGTAAAACTTCTTTTTTAAAATTAAGCTCCTCATCTCTTAAACCATTTCTTCCGATCTGCTTAGGAAGAAGGTATTTTTCAGCAATATTAACCTTCTCATCTTCGATGTAACCTGGGATTCTTATTATTTCCATTCTATCTAGTAACGGGGTTGGAATGTTTAAACTATTTGCAGTGCAAACAAACATTACTTCTGACAGATCATAGTCTACTTCTAAGTAATGGTCGCTAAATGATGTATTTTGCTCTGGATCTAAAACTTCAAGCAAAGCAGATGCTGGGTCACCTCTATGATCCATACCAATTTTGTCAATTTCATCTAATAAAAATAATGGATTTTTTACTCCAACTTTTGAAAGTTTTTGAATAATTTTTCCAGGCATAGAGCCTATATAAGTTCTTCTATGCCCTCTAATCTCTGACTCATCTCTAACTCCACCAAGTGACATACGAACATACTCACGACCTGTTGCTCTAGCAATTGATTCACCAAGAGAGGTTTTACCAACGCCTGGAGGGCCTACCAGACAAAGAACAGGTGCTTTCATTGTTTTCACCCTTTTTTGAACTGCTAAATACTCAATAATTCTTTCCTTAACCTCATCAAGCCCATAATGATCTTCTTCAAGTATAGAGAGTGACTTCTCGATATCATTTTTTATAGTTGATTTTTTCTTCCATGGCACTTCAACCAAGCAGTCCAAGTATGACCTTACTACAGAGGCTTCTGCTGATGAAGGAGCCATATGTTTAAACTTAGACAATTCACTCTTAGCTTTCTTTAAAGCTTCCTTAGGCATCCCTACAGAGGTAATTTTATTTTCTAGCTCTTCAAGTTCATCGCCCTCATCTCCTATTTCACCGAGTTCTTTTTGAGCTGCTTTTATTTGTTCATTTAGGTAGTACTCTCTTTGAGATTTCTCCATTTGCTTTTTAACTCTTTCACGTATCTTTTTTTCTACATCTACAACATCAAGTTGTGATTCTATGAATGTAAGAATTTTTTCAGCTCTATTTTTAAGATCAGCTGTTTCAAGAATATGCTGCTTTTTCTTGGTTTCAATTGGTAAATGGCCAGTGATGGTATCAATTAATTTTGATAAATCATCGAGAGAATCAACAGTTGAAACAATTTCAGGAGGTATTCTTTTGGTTACATTAATATAATCTTCAAACTTTGCTTTAATAAATCTTACAAGGTTGGATGCGTCTGCCTCTTGAAGATGGCCGTCATCGAGCTCTTTTACTGTTACAGAAAGATGATTTTCTTTTTCAGAAAGTTTTTCAATTAAGCACCTTTTATGACCCTCAACAAGAACTTTCATAGTTCCGTCAGGTAATTTAATGAGCTGAAGTAGATTGCTTATAGTTGCATTTTTATATATATCATCAAATCCTGGGTCTTCAATTGATTGATCTATTTGACTGACAAGCACAAGTTTCTTGTTGGAAGCCATGGCTACATTTAAAGCTTCTATAGATTTTTTACGTCCTACAAATAAAGTAGTTACAATTCCTGGAAAGATAACTACATCTCTTAGTGGAATTATCGGTAAGTCTTTTTTTATATCTGTCATAAGTAATAGATAGGGACTATTACTTATTTATCAATTGGCTGATGAAGATTTTTTCTTTTTTGATTTTAAAAGTTTTATTGGGTCAGAATTAGAAATGACCGTGTTCTCATCAATAATAACTTTTTCAAGATTATTATTTGGGAGATCAAACATTGTTTCCATTAAAAGCTCTTCCATTATTGACCTTAAACCTCTAGCTCCAGTTTTACGTTTAATGGCTTTTTTGGCTATTTCAACCAAGGCTTCATCTCTAAAATTAAGTTCAACATTATCGATATCAAAAAGATGTTTGTATTGGTTTACTAATGCATTTTTGGGTTCTTTCAGAATTCTAACAAGCGCGTTTTCATCTAGCTCATGAAGATTAGATATCACTGGAAGTCTGCCCACAAACTCTGGAATTAGACCAAATTTTACTAAGTCCTCTGGTTCCAAGTCATCAACATTATTGTTAATTGGTAAAACGTTAGTCTTATTGCTAACCTCTGCTCCAAAACCAATGCCTAAATTGTTATTTCTTTGAGATATTACCTTGTCAAGACCAGAGAATGCTCCGCCGCATATAAACAATATATTAGATGTATCAATCTGAATGAATTCTTGCTGTGGATGCTTTCTTCCTCCCTGAGGTGGGATTGAGGCAACAGTTCCTTCAATTAATTTTAAAAGTGCTTGCTGTACTCCCTCACCAGATACATCTCTAGTTATTGAAGGATTATCAGATTTTCTTGCAATTTTATCGATTTCATCAATATAGACTATTCCGAGCTGAGCTCTTTCTGGATCATAGTCAGACTTTTGTAAAAGCTTTTGTATAATGTTTTCAACATCTTCCCCAACATACCCCGCTTCAGTAAGCGTTGTTGCATCTGCAATCGTGAAAGGGACATTAAGGATTTTTGCAAGAGTTTGAGCTAGAAGTGTTTTGCCACTTCCTGTGGGTCCTAATAAAAGAACATTGCTTTTTTGAAGCTCTACAGAATTTTTAGTATTCTTTTTAAGTCTTTTATAGTGGTTGTATACAGCAACAGATAGTACTTTTTTTGCTTTATCTTGACCAATGACATACTCATCAAGTTGATTGAAGATTTCTCGAGGAGAAGGCAATTCTTCTAACGTTACATCTTCATCGCCTTTGATCTCTTCTTCAATTATGTCATTGCAAAGATCTACACATTCATTACAAATATAGACACTTGGCCCTGCAATTAATTTCTTAACATCATCCTGTACCTTTCCACAAAAAGAACAATTAAGTTTATCGGTAGCATCATTTGCCATTTATTTGATCCCTTTCATTTAAAACTTTATCAACAATACCATATTTGATTGCTGCGTCAGCATCTAAGAAATTATCTCTATCTGTATCTTTTTCAATTTTTTTAACTGAGTGCCCAGTGTGTTTTGAAAGAATTTCATTAACTATTTTCTTCATATGCAATATCTCTTTAGCATGGATCTCAAAATCAGATGCTTGGCCTTGAAATCCACCGAGAGGTTGATGAATCATAACTCTTGAGTTTGGGAGTACAAATCTTTTACCCTTATCACCACCTGCTAATAATAATGCTCCCATGCTTGCTGCCTGACCGATACACAAAGTAGAGACTGAAGATGATATAAATTGCATTGTGTCATAGATAGCTAAGCCTGCAGAAATACTACCTCCAGGTGAGTTGATATATATTGAAATATCTTTTTCAGGATTTTCAGATTCTAAAAATAAAAGCTGGGCAACAACAAGGTTGGATATATTGTCATCAATTGGTCCTGAAAGGAAAATAACTCTTTCTTTTAAAAGTCTAGAGTATATATCAAATGATCTTTCTCCTCTGGGGGTTTGCTCAACCACCATAGGTATTAGTGCTGATTTAATTTCGTTCATAATTTATTTTTTAGCTAGTTCAGAAAATTCTATCACTTTATCTTTAGATTTAAGGTCATTTTGTAAATTTTCCACTAATTTTTCTTCAAGAACAATCATTCTAAACTGCTCAACTTGTTGAGGTTGATTTTCAATCCACTGCTTAAACTGATCAGCATCTTTATATTTTTTTGATTCTTTTTCTATAAAATTATCAATATCTTCTTGAGTTACAGCAATTGCATAATGCTTGATAAGTTCTGCAAAAAGAAGGTCTAGCTTCACTCTTTTTTCAGCATTCTCCATAAAAGCATCAAGTGGGAATAAATCATCAGCTGCATCATTTTCTTGTTGGCCAATTCTCATTAAAGAGTCTTTTCGCATTAATTCAGCTTGCTCTTTTATAGTTACTTTGGGAGCATTAAAGGTATTTATTTTTAACAAGGTTTCATATATTGACTCTTTTGTAAGGTCTTTTTCCTGAGATAGAACCTCTTTTTCCATTCTTAATAGAATCTCTTCTTTAAATTTAGATTCATCTTTTAAATCCATTTCTAATTTAGTAAATAAATCATTGTCTATATTTGCTGGAGTAAGTTCCTGAACTGTTTTTAGGTTAATCTCAAATGTTGCCTCATTTCCAGCCAAGTCTTTTTTAAAATAATCATCTGGAAAATTTGCTTTAATTGAAAATTCTGATGGCTTCTTGCCAATAATCTCATCTTCAAATCCAGGTATCATAGAGTTGGAGCCCAAAACTAATTTAAAATCCTGTGCTGAGTTTCCTTCGAATTCCTCTCCATCAATTGAACCTTTAAAATCTAAAATAACTTGATCATCTTTAATTGATTTTCTTGATACATCCTTCCAATCACCATATCTCTTGCAGATATCTTCAATGGCTAAATCAACATCTTTATCTGAGACTGTAATAGAGAATTTTTCGTATTTAGACCAGCTAGAAACTTTAGGTTTAATGTCTGGGAAAACTTCAAATGTAGCTGAATAGACGATGGGTTTTGATGCATCTTCTGAGTCTAATGTTATCGAGGGTGGTGATGCAGGTCTTAAATTATTTTCTGAAAGAGCCTCTGGATAAGATGATTGTATTAAGTCATTAACAACGTCAGCATGAATAGAAGCACCATACCTCTTTTCTAGGACATCATTAGGCACTTTTCCTTTTCTAAAACCATCAAGCTTTGCACTACCTTTAATATTATTTATCTTAGACTGAAACTTTTCTGTGTAATCCTCTAGAGGTATAGAGACTGTAAGAATTCTTTCAAGATCCTTTAATTTTTTTAATTTACTGGACATATTATCTACCTATATAAAATGGGGCGAGCGATGGGGTTCGAACCCACGGCCTCCGGAGCCACAATCCAGCGCTCTAACCAACTGAGCTACGCCCGCCAAGAAACGAGACATTATAGATTAAAAAAACTATAATTTTTCTAATTAGGGGATTTTTATGAATAATTTTTTAACTGACACAAACAGGTTTGTAAATAAGGCATTAAAACTTACTTCTATATCGCCAGGTTTAGCAAATAAAATCATCACTTGTAATTCTTCATACACTGTACGTTTTGGTGTTCGGCTACGAAATGACATATATACATTTGAAGGATGGAGATCTGTTCACTCTGAGCATATGGAACCAACTAAGGGCGGAATTAGATTTGATATCTCTACACATGTTGAAGAAGTAGAAGCTTTGGCAGCCTTAATGTCATATAAAAATGCAATTATTAATGTTCCTTTTGGTGGGTCTAAGGGCGGCCTTAAAATCAACCCAAAAGATTGGACTGAAAAAGAAATAGAAAAAATTACAAGAAGATTTTCACAAGAATTAATAAAAAGAGACCTTATAAGTCCATCTCAGAATGTTCCGGCTCCTGATATAGGTACATCATCTAGAGAAATGGCATGGATAGCAGATGAGTATCGCAAGATGTCACCGACAGATATCAATGCTGCAGCTTGTGTTACTGGTAAGCCTGCTAATAAAAATGGATTAATAGGAAGAGAAGAAGCTACAGGAAGAGGTGTTCAATATATATTAAGAGAATTTTTTAAGCATGAAGACTTAGTTGGTTCGATAAAATACTCAAATGGCATTAACGAAAAAAGCTTTATTCTGCAAGGTTTTGGAAATGTTGGTTATAACGCTTCTAAATTTCTAACAGAAGATGATGGAATGAAGCTAGTTGGTATAGCTGAATACAATGGTGGAATCTATAATGAAAAGGGACTTAACGTAGATCATGCAAAGAAATTCTTTACAAAACATGGTAGTTTTAAAAATTATCCAAAGGCAAGTTTTATTAAGGATGGAAGTCTTTTACTCAAAAGAAAGTGTGATGTATTAATACCTGCTGCAAGGGAAAATGTTATAACTTTAAAAAATGCCAATGATATCAAAGCAAAGTTAATTATAGAGGCTGCAAATGGCCCAATCTCTTTTGATGCCCACAAAATACTTTCTAAAAATAAAGTTTTTATCATTCCTGATATTCTTGCAAATTCTGGAGGTGTTGCAGTCAGTTATTTTGAGTGGGTAAAAAATATAAGGCATATTAGATTTGGAAGACTTGAAAAAAGGAAAAACAATATTCAATTCAATACAATCATTGAAGCTATAGAAACAATGACTGGAAAACAAATGCCTGCAAAATTTAAATCTAATTTTATAGATGGAATTGATGAAATAGATTTAATAAGATCTGGTTTAGACGATATGATGATTGACGGGTTTAGAGAGGTTAAAAAAGAATATTCACAAATGAGAAATCCAGACTTTAGGACTGCAGCATACAAAGTTGCAATTGAGAAAATTGCAATGTCATATGACTCTATTGGTCTTTAGGAAAAATAACTAAATCACTTCCCTCTTCCCAGGGGATATATTTTTGCATAATATTTTTTAGAAGGCTGGATGTTAAAAAGTTATTTAAATATTTTTTAGTATTAGGTATCTCTTTAAAGCTATCAAACCATTCGATATCAGCTATTCTAAACTGTCTTATGAAAGGCAATATGCATATATCAACCTTTTGAATATCATCCCCATAAAACCAATTACCTTTTATAAGAGTTTCAATTTCTTTTAAATAATCAATACAAATTTTTCTGTAATAAATTGGATTATCATCGTATCTCTTCGCATATTTATATCGATCAAGGTTATATTTAAACCTCTCATCAAAAAGCTTGATTACCTCATCTGTTTGTTTGATTTCATTCTCTGTAAGTTTATTGATAAATATATTATTAAAACTTAAAACCCAATTAATGATATCAAGACTTTCCTCGATAACTCCTAATTCATTAATCATCACTGGGACTGTACCTTTTGGAGAAATAGATAACATTTCCTGAGGTTTATTTTTGAGATGAACCTCTCTAAGATCACACTTTATATTTGCTAGAGATAAAGCCATTCTAGCTCTCATGGCATAAGGACATCTTCTAAATGAATATAAAATTGGATACTTCATCGATTAAAACTTAAAAAGATTTTACTTTGGTCCAATATGTCTTTCATTTCTAGATTTAGAAAGCTCTACTTGTTTTTGACGGCTTTTGTATCGTGATTTTTGCTCTTCAGTGGTCGTATCAAAGCATTGTGGGCAAGCAACACCTTTAATATATTTAACAGAGGCTTTGTCATTATCTGTTATCGGCATTCTGCATCCATGACACATGTCATAGGAGCCAGGCATTAACTGATGATTTACTGAAACTCTATCATCAAAAACAAAACATTCTCCTTGCCACATGCTTTCGTCCTCAGGAATGCTTTCGAGATATTTAAGTATGCCGCCTTTTAAATGATAAACATCTTCAAAACCTTTATCTTTCATAAAAGATGATGCTTTTTCACACCTAATGCCGCCGGTACAAAACATAGCAACTTTTTTTGATTTTTTATCAATATCTGTAAAGCCATTACTTTCGACCCATTCTGGAAAATCTCTAAATTTTGTAGTTTTTGGATTGATTGAATTCTTAAAAGTTCCTATTGAATACTCATAATTATTTCTAGTATCTATAACTATAGTATCTTCATGAGATATAAGATCGTTCCAATTATTAGGATCTACATATTCACCAACAACTTTGTTTGGATTAACGTTTTCATCGCCGATAGTAACAATTTCTTTTTTTAGCTTAACTTTAAGTCTAATAAAGGGATTTTTTTTAGACGAAGAATATTTAATATCTAATGAAGAAAAACCATTAATTGATTTTAAAAAAGTTATAGCATTAGTAATATTTTGAGGTTCTCCAGAAATTGTGCCATTAAGACCTTCAGATCCAACAAGAATTGTTCCAGTAATATTAAGTTTATTTAAAGAGTCTCTAATTAATGATTGTATTTCTTTAGGATTACTAATCGATTGAAACTTATATAGTGCAGCAACTTTATACATGATTGTATTATATATAAAAAATGGCGCGCCTGAAGAGATTCGAACTCCTGACCCACTGCTTAGAAGGCAGTTGCTCTATCCAGCTGAGCTACAGGCGCATTTGGTCGGGGTAGTAAGATTCGAACTTACGACCACTCGCTCCCAAAGCGAGTGCGCTACCAGACTGCGCTATACCCCGTCGGTGCAAATATTAAAGTTTATAGAATAAATAAGCAATGATGATGTGAATAAATATTTAAAAATGCGATAATAATTTTATGAATGCACTATTACTAGATGGTAAAAAATTAGCATCAGATTCAGAAATTGATATAAAAAATCAAGTTGAAAGCCTTGTAAAAAGTGGTATATATCCAACGCTTGCAACTATTTTAGTTGGCAGTGATCCAGCCTCAGAGACTTATGTAAAAATGAAGAGGAATACATGTGCTAGGGTTGGTATGAAATCTATTGCAGTAGAGCTTTCAGGCAGTACAACTACTGAAGAGTTGATTAAGCAAATTGACATTCTTAATAACGATAGAAATGTACATGGAATATTGCTTCAACATCCAGTACCTGATCAGATAGATGAAAGAGCTTGTTTTAATAAAATTGCAATAAACAAAGATGTTGATGGTGTAACTTGTCTTGGATTTGGGAATATGGCAATGGGTCTTGATGCTTATGGTTCATGCACGCCAGCTGGCATAATACGATTAATTGAAAGCTATAACATTGATATTGAAGGACTTAATGCCGTTGTAGTTGGTAGGAGTCCGATACTAGGCAAACCAATGGCTATGATGCTTTTAAACAAAAATGCAACGGTGACTATTTGTCACTCTAGAACTAAGAATATTGAATCGATCATAAAGAATGCAGATCTGATAGTTGGTGCTGTTGGAATACCTAAGTTTATTAAAAAGAACTGGATTAAAGAAAATTCTATAGTCATTGATGCTGGATACCATCCAGAAAAATGCGGTGATATAGATCTTGAAGGTATAGAAAAAATAGCTTCGGCGTTCACACCTGTTCCAGGCGGTGTCGGCCCTATGACAATAAATACATTAATACTTCAAACGCTTCAGTCTGCTTTAAAATCAGCTAAAGACTAGGTATTAGCTTCGCCATTATCGTTAGGCTCTGGGTGCTCTGCTTCTTCAATTTCCGCATCAATTATTTCATTATTAGAAGCAATTTCTTCATCCTCTTTCTTAAATGGGAAAGGTTTCTCTTCTGTTGAGAAAAGAAGGAATGCTAAAGTATCATTAACAAATTCTATTAAGTGAGAATTAAAATTAGCTATTGCAGTATTGGGTTTTGATGTGAATAGGAAAAATAAAAACTGAATAAAAGCTAATCCAATTGAAATGGATATTACAAAGTTAATTGCAAACGCATAACCAAGCATAAATAAAAATCTAATCCATTTACTTGTTTTTAAAATCTCTTCTTTATCTATATTTTTCATTTTATATCCTTGTTTACAAATTCTACATCAATTTCATTTGAATTATTCACCAAATCATCAATTAAGACACTAGGATTCAATCCGTTATAAATAATTTCATATAATGAGTCCATGAGTGGCATATTAATGTTTAAACGTTTTGATTCTGACCTAACGACATCAAGTGTTCTGACCCCTTCTGCTACTTGCCCGACTGTTTCTTTTGCTTGGCTGAGTTTCAAGCCATTACCAAGACTTATTCCTAGTTGAAAGTTCCTAGATAATTTAGATGTGCATGTCGCAACAAGATCTCCCATGCCTGCTAGTCCTAGAAATGTTATTGGGTTAGCTCCTTTAGCAACAGCAAATCTACTCATTTCTGCCATACTTCTTGTCAAGATTAAACCTATAGCATTTTCTCCAACGCCAAGTGAGTCTGCAATCCCGCATATAATCGCATAAATATTTTTTAAAGCGCCTGCAAGCTCAACACCGTAAATATCAGAACTGGAATATATCTTGAAAGTATCAGAAGAAAGAATTTCTTTTGTTTCTTCTATTAATTCCTTATCCTTACTTGCGATGACGGTGCCTGAAACTTTCTTTTCAGCTATCTCTTTTGCTAAATTTGGACCACTAAGAACACCAACACTATTGGAGTTATCAAAACATATGTGCTCTCCAATTAGGTCAGACATAGTCTTAAAAGGATCATTTTTTATACCTTTTGTACAAGATATTATCTTTGTATTTTTTGCAATTAAAGGTTTTATTCTAATTACAATTGTTTCAAATATAGAGCTTGGTGTTGCTATGAAAATTATGGAGGCATTTTTGACTACGCTATCTAAGTTGTCAGAAGCATTTATATTCTCAGATAACTTTAGCTCAGGGTGATATGTAGTATTTGTGCTCTCAGAGTTAATTCTTAAAGCTTGTTCTGAGTCTCTTACCCAAAGAGACACCTTGTTTCCATTTGAGGCTGCAATGTTTGCTATAACAGTTCCAAAGCTTCCGCCCCCAAGAACTGCAATGCTCACATTACTTGTATCCATTATGAAAGATATTTATCTAGCTGCCTTAGGTACTTAGAGGGATCTTTAGGTGTACCACCTTCAGCTATAACAGCGTAATCATAAAGAAAGTCTACAAAAGAGCTAAATTGTTTACCTTTTAAATCTTGTAATCTTTTTAATAATTTATGTTTTAAATTTATTTCAAATATTGGCTTATACTCGCCAAGGTCTTGACCAGATGCTTCTAAGATTTTTCTTAATTGTGCGCCGGGTTCATTGTTTGGGAGTCTTAGGCAAGATGCTGAATCAATTAACCTGGAGCTAATAACAACATCTGAGACTCTATCATCTAACAATTTTTTAATCTTGCCAATAAAGTCTTGATCAGAATCTGATATTTTAGGCTTTGAATCTTCTTCTTGTATATCTTTAGCAACATTCACTAATTCTTTGCCTTTATATTCCATCAGAGAAGCCATAAGCCATTCATCTATCCTGTCTGTTAAAAGAAGTACTTCTTTATTTTCTTTTTTAAGGCCTTCAATATGAGGTGAATTCATGGCTGCTTCAAATGTATCTGCAACACAGTAATAAATTTTATCTTGATCATCCGATGCTCTCTCTATATAAGAGTCTAGTGTCTGATCTGGAACAGAGTTGCTACTTTCAGTGGTTGAAAAAAGCATCAGGCTGGAAATTAATTCTTTATTTTCTAAATCCTCGGCTGGCCCCTCTTTAAGAACTAAGCCATACTCTTTCCAAAAATCCTGATATATTTCAAAGTTATCACTTTTTAATTTATTCAAACTATCAAGGAGTCTCTTGGTAATTCCTTTTCTTATAGTATCTACGAGAAAATGATCTTGTAGTAATTCTCTGGAAACATTGAGTGGCAGGTCGCTTGTATCAATTATCCCTCTTACAAATCTTAAGTAAAGTGGAAGAAAATGACTGGCATCATCCATTATAAATACTCTTTGTATATATAACTTAACTCCTCTTGGAGATTCTCTATTCCATAAGTCATATGGTGGTTTTTTGGGAACATATAAAAGGTTCGAATATTCATTTTTACCCTCTACTTTGTTGTGAACCCACATCAAGGGATCTTCTTGATCAAAAGAAATAAATTTATAAAAATCTTTATATTCTTGATCTTTTATAGATCTCTTTGGCTTTAACCATAAAGCCTCTGCCTCGTTTATTCTTTGTGACTCTCCATCACTATCAATTATATTTAAAGGAAAATTTATATATTGAGAGTATTTTTCTAGCAAAAATTTTACTCTTCCTGTTTCTGAAAACTCTTTAGATTCCTCATTTAGATAAATGATAATGTCAGTTCCATTTGTAGATTTTTCTATCTCTTTAAGTTTGTATTTCTCTTCACCAGTGCTTTCCCACATTACGCCAACACTAGATTTGTCATTAGCTGATTTAGAGCAAACCTGCACTTTATCAGCAACCATGAATACTGAATAAAACCCAACACCAAATTGTCCAATAAGATTTGAATCTTTGCGCTTGTCACCACTTATATTCTCAAGAAAATTAGCAGTACCAGATCTAGCTATAGTTCCAATATTGCTAACAATCTCTTCTTCATTCATACCAATACCATTATCTGAAATAACGATTTTATTGTTGTCATTATCAATTGTTATATCGATTTTTAAATTATTATTCAATCCAGAAAGCTCTTCATTGCCGACTGATTCAAAGCGAAGTTTGTCTAAGGCATCTGATGCATTAGATACTAGCTCCCTTATAAAAATCTCTTTGTTTGAGTAAAGAGAATGGATCATAAGCTTCAAAAGCTGCTTTGTTTCAGTTTGAAATATTCTAGTTTTAGTTTTTGGCATATTAATTTCCTTATATAGAGAGTAGTTAAGTATTAATTAGCAGAATTCAAGACATAAGTTTATGAATTGATAATTCTAACAAGCTGAGTAAGTGATATAAGAAGAATGATGATTGTATTTGCAACACTTAGATTATGCATCCATTTGAATAAACTATTCCAACCTCTATCTCTTGCAAAATTTGTAATTGGAATTATTGCATAACCAATAAAAGCAAGAATTGATATAGATAAAGCCATGTAAAGATCAATTTGCTCAAACCATAAAAAGGATATCAAGCTTGATATAAGTGATATTAATAGAATAAGTAAATAGTACCTTGGAAAAATCTTTCTTAAAAACTTAGATGCACTTTCGTCATCAAGAACTTTAAATACAACTGGTGCTGTAAGCAAAACTTGGGCAAAAATGATTCCAAGAACCAAAGAGTAACTTAGGATTAGAAGGCTTAATACTATTATATTCATATTAAAATGGCGGTCCGACGGGGAATCGAACCCCGAACACCGCCGTGACAGGGCGGAATTATAACCGTTTAACTACCGGACCACTTAGTTGAGTGAATAATATATATAAATAATAAAAATTCAACTCAAATGGTGGGTGATGACAGGTTCGAACTGCCGACCCTCTCGGTGTAAACGAGATGCTCTACCAAACTGAGCTAATCACCCCACTTAGCCCATAAGTTTTATTATTAACTATGAACTATAGAGCATTATAGAAACCTTATTTATTTTGTCTATTGTTTTTTTATCAAGTAATTTCTTTATATCAATCAAATGCTAATCACTCTTTAATAATATTCAATCGTGCTAAATAAATACCAAAGAATGCTATAAGTATGAAAATCAATTGTGTTGCATTTATTAGTTCATTGAAAATAAATGCTGCCAAAATTGTTGCAGTTAGAGGCTGCAATAAAAGACCTATTGAACCATCGGATGCTGAAATATTAGATATGCCATATGTAATTAGAAATTGGCCCCCAAATTGACATAATAGAGCAAGTAACAATAAATTAGTCCATTCAAATTTTGAAGAAGGAATTGATAAACCAGACTCAAAAAGAGCAAACGGTAGTGAAAATAAACAACAAAATAAAGTTGTATAAAAGATAATAGTTAGAGAGCTTTCTTTTCCGAGCCTTGATATTACAAGAAGATATATAGCATAGAAAAAAGCTGCGAGAAGACACATCAGATCACCAATAATTTTTCCATTTGCATAGTTATCAGAAAAAAATACTAACCCTGTAATACCTAGATATGTAATTGTAAAAGAAATTAAAAATTGTCTTTTTAAATGATGTTTAAAAATAAAAAAAGTTAGCAATGCTACGAAGATAGGTGCAGAGTTTATAATTATTGTTGCATTAGAAATTGAGGTTATCCCCATGCTCCAATGCCATAAGATCAAATCAATCGTAAAACCAGCTGAAGCTATCGCAGTATAAGAAATTGTAGATTTGTTATGGACTTTAAATGAAAGCCTTTTATTAATAAATAAATTTAAAAGTAATAAAAAGGGTATTGTTAACAGCATTCTATAGAAAAGTATCCATGAAGGAGATAAGTCACTCCATTTTACAAATATGGGGGCAAAGCCAATAAGAGTTGCTCCCAACGCTAACAATAAAAAGTAATTAGCTCGATATATATTGAAAGGCATAAAGTATAATTATTAAATGGATCAAAGCATTGTAGAACAGAATAATGAAATTATCTCAGTTAGCGAATTAAATAATGCTGCAAAAAGACTTTTAGAAAATAACTTTAATAATGTATCTGTTTTGGGAGAAATATCTAATCTTTCCAAGCCATCATCTGGTCATATTTACTTCTCATTGAAAGATGAAAGCGGGTCGATAAGATGTGCAATGTTTAGAAATGCTAACTCAAGACTTCAATTTTCTCCTAAAAATGGTGACAAATGCATACTTACTGGTCAAGTAAGTATTTACGCTGCAAGAGGTGATTACCAATTAATAGCTAAGTCTATGAGGCTTGCTGGAGCTGGCGATCTAATGCAGCAATTTGAAATGCTTAAAAGCAAATTAGACTCCGAAGGTTTATTTGATTTAATGACAAAAAAAACTTTACCAAAATTTCCAAGACATATATGCATTATTACTTCACCATCAACGGCAGCCTACCAAGATGTTCTATCCTCACTGAAAAGGAGATGTCCTTTTTCTAAAGTTTCAATAAGTGAAGCGGTTGTTCAAGGCGAGACTGCTCCTAAAACAATTATTAGTGCGCTTGGACGGATACAAAATTTTAATGAGTTAAATCAAGATAATGTTGATGCCGTGATAATTACTCGTGGTGGTGGGTCAATAGAGGATTTATGGTGTTTCAATAATGAAGAACTGGCAAGAGCTATATATGACTTTGAAGTTCCAATTATTTCTGGTGTTGGTCATGAGATTGATTTTACAATTACAGATTTTGTTGCGGATATGAGAGCACCAACACCAACTGCTGCTGCTGAAATAATTACAGAAAATTATTTCAGGCTTAGTGACATCCTTGTAAGTTTAAAAGATGAGATAATTGTAGGTCATAAGTCGTTGATTGAAAGGAGAAGAAAAGCTCTTGAGTTATCAAAGGCAAATCTTAAAAATCCAGCCTCTATTTTAAGAGAAAAAATACAAAAGATTGATAATTTGGAAATACAAATGAAACAATCTCTAAAAAGTACTTTATATAAAAGCACTCAAAATCTTAAGTTCTTAACAAGAATTTTAGAAGAAAGAAATCCTGCAAACCTCATTAAAAAACTTGGCGAAAAAACTGATGCTTTCAAACAGATGTTACAGTCTAATGTTAAAAACATTGCTGTATCAAAAAAATATAAAATTGAGCAAATTCAAAAAAGTTTATTAATGCTAAACCCCTTAGCCATTTTGGATAGAGGCTACTCAATAATACAAAATAAGAAAGGTGAAGCAATAAAGACTGTTTCAAAGATTAAATTAAATGAAGAAGTTGTAGCAAGATTTGGAAAAGGTTCAGCTAAATTGAAAATTCAAGAAATTACGAATGAATAGGAAATTATTTTTTTTATTTTGCATTTTTTTTAATCATTTAGTTTTTGCAAATAATGCAATAATGGGAGTATCTGGTGGAATTATTATTGCTCCACTTAATGAAATTAATACTGAAAATGCACAAATCTTATCTAAAGAATATAAAGGCTCTGAATATGTAATCTTTGGAGTGCCCTACTCTCTTGTAGAAAATATTGTAAATATTGAAAATAATAAAATTGTTATAAGTCCAAAAAACTATGGTGAATCTCGAATTAATATAACTGATTCATCTAAAGTATCTCTAAGTGCTGAGAATCAAGCTAGAGCAACAAAAGAAGCACTTTTAATCAAAGGTAATATTGGGACATATTCTGATATATTACTTTCAGATCTAGACTTTAAGTTGCCTGTGGACGGTATTATTTCCAGCAAGTTTGGAAAAAAAAGATACATTAATGATATGCCTAGATCGCCTCATATGGCGCTTGATATTGCTGCGCCTGAGGGGACATCCATATTCTCACCATCAGCTGGCAAGGTAATCCTTGTGGGAGATTTTTTCTATGGTGGAAAGTATGCATTACTAGACCATGGTATGGGACTACTAACTTCTTATAGTCATATGAGCAGAGTTAATGTAAAAGAAGGAATGGTTATTAAAAAAGGAAAAGAAATTGGGTTAGTTGGTTCTTCAGGAAGAGTTACAGGGCCTCACCTTCACTGGACTGTTTATCTAAATAAAGAGCGGGTTAATCCAGAGTTGTTTTTAAACAATAATATTGTGAAAACAATATCTAACCTCTAACCTCTAAGAGAATTTCGTTTAAGGTTTCAGCTGTTTGTGGTTTGAATAATGACTTTACAACAACACCTTCTGTATTAATGAAGTAAGTGGCTGGAAGTGTTTGCGGAGATTCCATACCCCAGATATCTCCAGGATAGGAAATTATAGATGGTATTTTCACACCAAACCTTTTTATCTGTGGATCTAAATCCTCTATATCAAGTCGATCAAAATTAAAGGCATAAACATTTATATCTTTATTTTGATTTGCAAAATCAACTAATTCTGGCATTTCCTTGAGACAAGGAGGACACCAATCAGCCCAGTAATTTATTACTAACCATGATTCATTAAGTTTGGATAATGATGTGTTATTACCATTGTGAATTTGTATGTCATTTTTTTGACATCCAATTAAACACAATATACATAATGCAGATATAATTAAATTTTTCATACTAATCATTTTAAACTAAAGTTTAATATATGGATAAGAGATTTTTACTAATATTATTTTACTCCGCATCTGGATCTACTAAAAATTTAGCACATGCAATAGCTGATGGTGCTGAGGAGTCTGGTATGAAAGTGAAAATAAGAACAGTTCCAAAAATCTCATCAAATACTGAAAAAATAGAGCCATCCATTCCTAAGGAAGATGAAATATATTGTAGTAAAGAAGACCTAATTGAATGCTCAGGATTAGCGATTGGATCACCAACAAGATTTGGTTCAATGGCATCATCTTTAAAATATTTCTTAGATTCAACAGGTGATTTATGGGCAACAAACCAATTAGTTGATAAGCCCGGTCTTGCATTCACATCAACTGGTTCAATGCATGGAGGTCAGGAAATAACTTTGTTTAACTTAATTACCTATATGCTGCATCACGGAATGATAGTTCAAGGTACGCCCTATTCATTTAATGAACTTAGTAAAACTAAGGCAGGTGGAACGCCTTATGGCCCATCCCATGTTGAAAGTTTCAACTCGAGCTCACAACTAACACCTCATGAGTATCAAATAGCTAAAAAATCAGGTTATAGGCTAGCTAATCAAATTATAAAAATGACAGAATGAGTCTTAATTTAAATAGTTATAGAAATATAACAATTAGTCTGACATTACTATTAATAGCAACTAAATTTTTAATATTTATGTCTGGAAGAATATCTCTAATTACTTTTTTAATATGGTCTATCCCTTTAATCATATTTATATATAAAGCAGCATTAAACTCATCAAAATCTTATCAAGTTTTTTGTTTTATTTTGCTAATATATTTTCTTTTTGTTTCTTTAAGAGTTTTTGGAATAGCAATATTCTATTTAGATGTGATTGAATTAATTTTAATTATATATTTATTTATTCATTGTTTATTCGGTCCCAAGAAAATCAATGGTGTAAAGTAACCTTTACATTTTAAATCTGTTACATTATTATTCATACTTCAATTTTATGGAGATATAAATGAGTAAATCAAATTCAATATGGAAACAGGCAGATAGCTTCTTGGCTATGACAAGAAAAATACTTGTCAATGGTGTAACAGCTATAGTTTTAATAGCAATCACCTTCACGTTCCTTGGAGGTATATTTGCTTCATTTGGTGATTCTGAAGAGGTTTCAGCCGAAAATAAGGTTTTATGGTTCAAGCCAATCGGAGTAGTTGTGGATTCTGAGGTTTATGGCAGCAATAACATTTCAATTGAAGATTTATTAAATGGAGGTTCTGAAGCAAAGCAATATGAATTACAGGATTTATTAGATGTTCTTGGTGCTGCTGCAACGGATGATGATTTAAGTGCAGTTTATATAAATGTTTCCGAGCTTGGAATGTACTGGGCATCTGCTTTTAAAATAGCTGAGGCAGTTAAGAATATTAGAGATAGTGGGAAAAGGGTAATTGCATATGCTGAAGGATATGGAAATAATGCCTACCTAATAAGTTCTCAAGCAAATGAAGTTTTGGTTAATGAGTATGGTGGAGTTGATGCCTTTGGATTTTCAAGAAAAAGGGAGTACTACGTTGATCTTTATAAAAATATAAAATTAAATTACAACGTTTTTACTGCTGGAGATTTTAAATCTGGACCTGAGCCATACACAAGAGATTCAATGAGTGAAAATGATAAAATTGCATGGAATGCATTTGCAGTTCCAATGTGGAAAAAGATGACCTCTATGATGGAAGAAGGTAGACAATTACCAGAGGGAACAATTCAGAACTATGGTGATAATGTTCATATAATGCTTACCGAAGAGCCAGAACCTGCTCAAGTTGCCTTAAATTTAGGCTTAGTTGATATGGTTGTAACTAGAGAAGAAATAAGAAATTATATGTTTGAAGAATTTCCTAATAATGAAGAAGATATTTATGCATTCCCTGATAGTATTTCTATTGATGAATATTTAAGTATTCTGGAAAGTGATACAAATAAATCTCCCAATAAAATAGCTGTTGTTAATATTGAAGGGGCGATTATGACTGGAGAAGCTGCATTAAATGTTGCTGGGTCAGACACTATAGTAAAAAATATTCAATCTGCTACAAAAGATGAAGATGTAAAAGCAATGGTTTTAAGAGTAAATAGCCCTGGTGGTGATGTGTGGGCGAGTGAACTTATAACAAATGCATTAAATGAGTTTAAAAATACAGGAAGGCCAATAGTTGCATCAATGGGAGATGTGGCAGCATCTGGTGGTGTTTGGGTGACTACTAACTCAGATGAAATTTGGGCTGAAGAAGATACATTAACCGGCTCAATTGGTGTGTATGGAATTGTACCGACTATGGATGGTTTGTATGATTGGGCAGGCATTAAAGTTGATGGGGTAAGTTCAACTAAAGCTGGTGAGTGGGATCCAAGAGAAGCTATGCCAGGCTATATGAAAGATATTATTCAATCGAGTATAGATAACACTTATAAAAAGTTTGTGACAAAAGTAGCAGAAAATAGGGATATGGCCTATGTAGATGTTCTCCCTATTGCTGGAGGAAGAATTTGGTCAGGTGTTAAAGCTCTTGAGTTAGGTCTTGTTGATAAAATAGGTGATTTAGAAGATGCTTTAATTTCAGCAGCTAATATGGCAGATATAGAAGATTATTCTGTAAAAACATATAAAAAAGAAGCTGATCCTCTTGATCTATTCTTGCAAGAAATACTTAAGAATATTGACTATCAAGTCAAAGTTGATCCAAGCTTAAAAATATTATTAGAAAAATCATCTAAATATTCAAAAATTATTAATCCAGAAGAAGAAAATATTATGGCTTATTGTTTTGAATGTGATGCTATAGAAAATCTTTAATCAAAGGAATTGTTATTTTTCTTTTAAGTTCCATCGAGAGGCTGTCAAGCCTCTCGACTATCCGAACTAAGTCAGACAAATTTCTTTTTGTATATGAAAGTAAGTAGTTAATCTCCCTTTCACCAAGATTAATTGATCTAAAGTTTGCAATATGCATGAGTGCAAGATTAAGATTTTTATTCTGCACAGAGAACATTTCAAAAGAACTAAGTTTTCTAACCCTTGACTCTAGATCGGGTAGGACAAAATTAAGCATTCCTATATTGATAGAAGCTGAGAAGATTAGCCTACAACTAGTTTGGGAAGCATCATTAATCAGATTAAATAAGCCAACTTCCCAGTCCATCAATCCAACAACCTCATCAATACTATCAACGCATACTATATCCGCTTCGCAGGCGCCATCTATGATACTAGTGTCATACTTCTTAACCTCAGATAGAGGTATATATAATGGAGTTTTTTGCAAATCACTATAAAAACTAGTCACTGCTTGTAGTAAGTAAGTTTTTCCAATGTTTGAAGGTCCATAGATGAACATATCATCGCCCTTATCTGCTTTTAAGTTATCTATTAGATCAATATTCTTATCATCACAAAAGAAGCCATCAAATGATGCTTTAAAATTCTTCTCCCAAGGAAATGTTAACTGTTTAGGGTTAGTCATTATGGTTCTTTTTAAGCACCCTAAACCATGTCTGAGCATATATATATAAACTTATTAGAGTTAAAGCTGAAACGGTAAAACCTAACCAGTCGAGATTTGCTTCGTAAGAAAAACTTTTAAATACTAAAATTAAAATAATATAAATTACTTGAAAAACTGTTGTTGCCTTTCCAATTAAATTTGGTAAGGGTGTCCCAGTCTCTATAATTGTCATGTGAATAGAGGCGCCCAAAAGAATTATCACGTCTCTAGCCAGTAATATAAAGAATACATAAAAAGGTAGAAGGTCATTAATCCACAATATAAATATGGAGCCTGATAAAAGAATTTTATCAGCTACTGGATCTAAAATTTTACCTAAATCTGTTTGCCAAGACATTCTTCTGGCCAAAAATCCATCCAGCGCATCAGTTATTGAAGCTAGAGCAAAAAATATTAAGCTTTGAATGAAATCTGCATTATTAATATTATTTAAAATTGGGTACACCAAACCAATTCTTACAATGGATAGGAAGTTTGGAATAAATATAAAGTATCTGCTCATGACTTATATTTTATATGGATATTGTTAGAGGTATCATTAGTTTCTATTAAATTGAGAAATGTATTTTCTTCGATCACTTTAATGAGAGTTTGAAATTGGCCATAAAAATTAACTTGGCAATATAAGGTTTTGGATGAAAACTTGTTAACTTTTATACCATTAATACCAATTATTTTATTTAGCAACTCTTTTACCCTTTCATACTCATTAGCATTATTGATACCTTCAATTTTAATATTATAAATGTTGTTAGTTTCATATGAGATACTAATTAATTTCAAAAAATAGGAAACTTTAGAATCAAGCATATCAAAAAATTTAATTGAAAAATCTTTATTGAAATTCTCTGTTATAAGGGTTTCTTCAAGGTCTCCGCTCAAGTTCCACTCATTAATACCAACTTTAGTTGCCTTAATATTAATCAAATGATCGTAATCATATTTTGATTCAAGGTACTTATTTGGATCAATTAAGTAATTATATGAAAAGAGGTTTTCGGCATCTCTCAAATCAAATGTTGGTAAATCTATATAGACTCCCCTACTTGAAGAAAATTTAGCAATTTTATTTTGTAAATGTTCATCCATTTCATTCGTTGAGATATCAGAAACAAAATATGGATTGCTTAAACCATTGTCAATTTCTAATAAAACCATATAAACAGGTCTTGATTTGCCAATAATTGGTATATTTAATTTACGAAAAGTTTGTTCAAGAAGGGCTTGATTGAATTCAGAAGAGACATGAGGCTTACCTCTGTAATCCTTAACAGTATATTTTACAATAAAATCTTTGCGTGAATTACCAGCATTAATTATTTTCCAAATATTAGATGGTTTGGTTGAACCGCTCAGTCTATAAATCATCTTATCAAATGACTGATTTAAAGATTTATCAATACTTTCACCGCTCTTAATCTCGTGATTAATTTCAAAAATTTTATCAAACTCCTTTCCAAAGGAGTAATTAGAAAAGATAATTATTAAAAGAAATATATAATTAATGTTGTTGTTAAAATAATTCATCACAATAGGTATTCTAAATGACAAAAGAAAATATAGATAATGATCCATATAAATCTGCAGGGGTTGATATTACTGCTGGTAATAATTTAATTGAACTAATTAAAGGTGATGTTGCGCTGACACAAGGAGAAAATGTTTTAGGAAGTATTGGTGGTTTTGCAGGGATGTATAAATTAAATAAAGACTTTAATAATCCAGTTTTGGTTGCCTGTACAGATGGAGTTGGAACTAAAGTTGCGCTAGCTCAACAATATAATAAATTAGAAAATATAGGGCAAGATTTAGTTGCAATGTGTGTAAATGATTTAGTTACGTGCGGCGCACAACCATTGTTTTTTTTAGATTACTTCGCAACATCTAAATTAAATGTTAACGAAGCCTCGCTGATAATTGGCAGTATAGCAAGAGCATGTAAAGATTCAGGTTGCGCTCTTTTAGGGGGTGAAACAGCAGAGATGCCCGGTCACTATATTGATAATAACTTTGATTTAGCTGGCTTTTCGGTTGGCTGTGTTGATGAAGATAAAATAATTAAGGGTACAGATATTAAAGATGGTGACGTTCTTATTGGAATCGAGTCTAATGGGGCTCATTCAAACGGCTATTCCCTTATAAGAAAAGTTTTAGAACATAGTGATTGCTCAGAAGACGAAAAGGATAGAATGGTTGAATTATTTTTAAAGCCCACTCATCTGTATCCAAATTTAATTAAAGACCTAATAAAAAATTATGCAATTAAAGGAATGAGTCACATAACTGGTGGTGGCTTAACTGAAAATCTTCCTAGAGCAATTCCTAAGAATCTTTCAGTTAGAATCCTAAAAGAATCATGGGATTTTCCAAAGGAATTTAAGTGGTTGAAAGATAATGGAAATATCAAAGAAAAAGATATGTTTAGAATCTTTAACTGTGGAATTGGAATGGTATTAATCGTGAATGGAAGTGATGCTTCATCTATTAGGTCATTGATAAGTGATCATGGTTATAATAATTATGAAATTGGATGTGTTGAAATAAATTCTGAAACTCAAATCTCCTTTGAATAAAATTTAGAAGAATATATGAAGAGAATAGTGGTTTTGCTTTCTGGAAATGGTTCAAACCTTCAAGCAATAATTGATAGTATTAATAATGGAAATATTAATGGAAGAATTGTAGGGGTTATTTCTAATAATATTGAAGCTTTTGGTTTAAAAAGAGCTCAAAAAGAGAATATAAATACTATTACTATCAACCATCTTGATTATGAAAATCGTCAAGCTTTTGATGATGCTTTATTAAAAAAGCTAGCTATATTGGCTCCTGATTTAATTGTTTTAGCTGGATTTATGAGAATATTAACTTCAAAAATTACAGATTATTTCAATGGTAAAATAATTAATATCCATCCCTCTCTGCTTCCTCTATACCCAGGCTTGCATACCCATCAAAAAGTTATAGATAATAATGATGAAAAACATGGTATATCAATACATTATGTATCATCCGAGCTTGATGCTGGGCCATTAATAGCTCAAGGAAATTTTAATGTTGGAGAAATTAAAGATAAAGAGTTGCTAGAAGAAAAGATTCATAAGATTGAACATTTAATGCTCCCTCTTGTCATACAATATATATGTATAGGTACAATATATTTAGATGTAAAATCAAATAATGTTGTATTTAAAAACCTGGATGTAATAAATGGTTCAATTCAAAAAAATTATGAAATTTAATTATTTATTTTTCTTTATATTTATTTCAATAAATACATATAGCATTGAAAACTATGAAGCTGAGTATAGATTCAAATCATCTGAAATTAATCTCAAGGGTAAGAGAGTATTAACCATAAACGAGGATGGCATTTCATCACTATCTTTTAAGGCCAAAAGTACATTAGCAAGACTCTATTTTGAAACAAATTTTAATATTGACGCCGATACAGTTTCGACAAAGAGTTATGTAATTAATGTTAAACCAGGTTTTGTGAACAGAGATCAAGAGGTATTGATTGATAAAGAGCTGGGCTTGATGAGCTCATTGGGGAGAGATGAATGGTCTGTAAAAAGTCCTCAATATGAAGTGCTTGACCCTTTAAATGCTCAGGTGCAAATTAGAATAAATATCCTTAAAGGTCTTAAAAGTTTTAATCTAAATTTATTAGAGATAAAAAATGGAGAAGTTGAAGATAACTTTTATACAGTAACGTCTGAAGATAAGAAGTGCCTAGTTGGAGAAGATGAGTATTCATGTATTGAGCTAACAAGAATAAGGGAAGATGAAGATAGAAAAACTACTTATCTAATGGCCAAAGAGCTGAATTACATGTTTGTAAAAATAAAAGATGTAAGTCCTAAAAGAACAAACACCTTAACTCTAGAAAAGATTCTAAGTCTTGGGTAGCGTAACGCCTGTTTGGCCTTGATACTTCCCACCTCTATCCTTATAACTAACTTCACAATCTTCATCAGATTCTAGGAATATCATTTGAGCAACGCCCTCTCCAGCATAAATCTTAGCTGGAAGGTTTGTGGTATTAGAAAACTCAAGTGTTACGTGACCTTCCCACTCGGGCTCTAGAGGCGTTACATTTACAATGATTCCACATCTTGCATAAGTAGATTTCCCAAGGCATATGGTTAAAACTTTTCTAGGTATTTTAAAGTATTCAATGGTTCTTGCTAATGCAAAAGAGTTAGGTGGAATAACACAAACGTCAGATTTAACATCAACAAAACTATTAGCATCAAAGTTTTTTGGATCAACTACAGCTGAATTAATATTTGTGAACACCTTAAACTCATTTGAACACCTTACGTCATAACCAAAACTTGATACACCATAAGATATAAGTTTATTACCATCTGAATCTAATCTAACCTGATTCTCGGAAAAAGGCTTTATCATTCCATTTGCAATGGACATTTCTTTTATCCATTTATCTGATTTAATCGACATTTATCTCTGTTCTCCCTTGAATTGCTCTCGCAATAGTATTTCCATCAACATATTCTAGCTCTCCACCAATGGGTATACCATATGAAATTCTAGAAACCTTTCTATCTTTAATATGATCTTTAATGAATATTGCAGTTGCATCTCCTTCCACTGTAGAGCTTGTAGCCAGAATTATTTCTTTGATATCCTCTTTTGTGATTAAGTTTAAAAGCTGATCTATTCCAAGATCTTCTGGACCAATTCCGTCAATTGGAGACAGTCTTCCAAGCAATACAAAGTACTTACCACGAAAACCACCTGTGGATTCAATAGCTAGCATATCTGAAGGGTTTTCAATTACACAAATGCTATGTTTATCCCTAGATGTATCTGAACAAACTTTGCAATATTCATTTGAAGTTAGCATTCTGCATCTCTTACACCTATCTATACTATTTACTGCATCTTGAAGAGTTTTTGAAAGCAAAGATGCGCCGTCTTTGTTTTTATCTAAAAGATATAATGCCATTCTTTGTGCAGATTTCTTACCCACACCCGGAAGAATAGTTAGGGAATTTATTAAATCATTTAGTAGATCAGTTTGCATATTAGTTAACTGGTTTAATAGATTTTTCTTTTAAAGTTGCATCGAATTTTGTCATAAAATTTTTAATCGAGTCATTATTATTGATGCTATCTTCTGCATTTGACTGCTTGGCTATATTTTCTTGCTCTTCTTGCTGTAATGGTCCGTCATTAATATTAGAGTGCTCTAGTTTAATTTTCATATTTACTTTAAAAGCTTCGGAACATATATTTTCGAATTCTTTTTCTACATTTGGAGGTATCTGATATTTTTTAAGATCTCCTCCTAAATATATTTCATTATTTTCTATTTTAATAAAAATAAAATTTCCATAATAATTTTTTACAAAAACACTCATTTTAAGTGTCCTAAAGAAAGATATCCAATCTTGATTAGATTCTATTTTTAAAAGGTTATTTGTAGATGGACTTTTCTCAACTTTTTGTTCAATAGAGACTTTGCTAGATTTAGTTGATAGGTCTTTTTTTTGATTGCTAAGAGGTTTATTTAATTTTTTTTTTTCCTTCAAACTTTCGTTTATTAATTTTGATTTATCATGAATACTTGCCAATGGATTAAAGGCTAACATTCTTAGTAAACAAATCTCTAATGCTTCTTTGGGATTTGGGTGGATGCTGAACTTCGAATAAGAGTTAACAGCTATTTCATAAATGAGTTGAATGAATTCCCTATCAACAGCTTGCGCGATAATCTTGATAGGTTCATTGTTTGAATTTTGAAGAGCCTGCTCTAAAGAAACTTTATGAATAAAGCTAATAATATGCTTAAGAACATTTTCATATTCAGGGGTAAGCTCTTCTATCTTATAAAAAATATTAAATGTATTTTCAGCATCACCACTGACCACAGCATCAATTAAGTCTGATATAAGAGAGTCATCAATCGTTCCAAGTAGCTCCTTTACATCCTCTTCTTTAAGTGACCCATTACCATGAGCTATAGATTGATCTAAAAGAGTAAGAGCATCCCTAACAGAACCTTGCGCTGATTCTGATATTAAACTTAGAGAATTTTTATCATGCTCGATCTGCTCAGAATTGATTACATTCTGAAGATGCATTTCTAAATCATCTTTATTTATAGTTTTAAGATTTAGTTGGAGGCATCTAGATTGAACAGTTTTTGGAATTTTTTCTGGGTCAGTTGTTGCAAAAATAAAAATGACATGTGCTGGGGGTTCTTCTAAAGTTTTAAGCAAAGCATTAAAGCTGCTTGTAGATAACATATGAACCTCGTCTATTAAGTAGATTTTGTACCTTCCGGAGGATGGTTTATATTGAACTGTATCAAGCAGCTCTCTCATGTCATCAACCCCTGTTTTTGATGCAGCATCAATCTCAAGAAAGTCTAAATGTCTTCCATTTTTTATTTCATCACATACCGTACATTTATCACATGGCTTTGTTACAGGCTCTTCTGAAGAAAGACAGTTAAGGCACTTAGATAATATTCTAGCCAAGGTGGTTTTGCCTACACCCCTGGTACCTGAAAATATATAAGCTTGATGTATTTTGTTTGAAGCAATGCTATTTACAATCGCTTGAATTATATGAGGCTGTCCTACAACTTCCTCGAAGTTGGATGGTCTGTATTTTCTTGCTAAAACCTCATAAGACATATGGGCTGATCATAACATGACCTAGTTAAAAACTGATTCGATTTCTGTAAAAGAGAAGCCCCTATTTATTAAAAAGTTTTTTTGCTTGGCCTTAAGTTTAAAATCAACTGCAACGCCTTCTTTAAATTTCTTATTAAAGACTTGATGTGCTAACTCTTTCCATTCACCCGATTCAAATATTGCCTTACTGGCAATAGATTTTTCTACACCTTTTGAAACAAGCTCATATGATATTTTCTTTGGTCCAAATCCTTTTCTTTTTCGTGCTGCAACATAATGTTCAGAAAACCTTTCATCGTTAACCAAACAGTTATCTTCAAGCTTTTGAATAGATTGTTCGATAAGATCTTGATTAGAGAATTTTTTTAAAAGCTTATCTGATAATTCTTTTTGCGAATGCTCTCTCCTAGAAAGGATATCTAAAGCTTTATTGTAGATTTCAATATACGAATCTTCTGTCATTAATCAATAGGTAAGACTCTAGATTTTCCATTTCTTTTTATGATTCTTACTTTCTGATTTCTTTCATATCGGATTTCGCTAGATTCCTGAATAATAGACACAAGCCTTCCCGTGGTTGTTTCTATCAACAACTCAACTCCATTTTTTTTAGTTAAAGATGAGCCTATATTTGCTCCAATAGCACTACCTGCTAGAGCTCCGAGAACAGAAGCAATATCTGACTCAGTATCAGAATCAGTTGTATTTTTACCAGCAACTCCACCAATTGCTGCGCCTGCAGCTGCACCAAGCCTTCTATCACCTTCGATAGTTACATTAGTAATATCTATAATAGTACCAAGAGTTATACTTTGTTGCTTCTGAACATCGCTTCGAGATACTGTAGTAGGTTGCTGTGACATATTTACACAGCTTGATGCAAATAGACCTAAAAGTATTATTGTTGAAAGTTTATTTTTTATCATTGACCTGCTCCATTTTTTTATATTTGCGATTTAAATCATCTGTGATTATATAATATGTTTTATCCTTACTGAATCCGTCTAGAAGATTTACTTTATAGATATCTCCATTGAAAAAAGGCTCGATAAGCTTAACTCTGTAACCCTTTTTCAGCCTCACTAATCTTCTTGAATCTATGAAGGAGAATTGATTCCAATCACCATACTCCCTTCCTCTAAATGTATGAAGTGCATCTTGAGGCATTTGATATAAAACCTGGCCATTTCCTGAAAATCTGCTGCTGTGAATATCAAGCATCCATATATCTTCAGGCTGTATTATCTCGTCAACGCTTTCTTCAGAATATGCGACCATGGATAATAATAAAGTTAGTATGTATATTAGTTTCATGTTATTTATGACAAAAAATTTATTAAGTAGTTCCAAATATAAAGATTTATAAAATATATTAAAAAGTTATTACTATTGCAATTAACTATTTAATACTCAACTATTAGAACATAAAACACGATTCAAAATTTATATAATGATAAAATTTAATTATGAAAAATAAATTTCTACTGCTTCTTCTAATTCCTTTTATTGGCATGTCTGCTAATGAAGTTAATACTGGCCATGCAACGGTTTCTTTAATCAAAAGCTCAGATAATTTAAATATAAACCAATCATATATTGGAATAAAATTTGATCTTGACAACGGTTGGCATACATACTGGAGGAACCCAGGTGATTCTGGTGGCCCGTTAGAAGTTAAATGGAATCTGCCTAATAATCTTGAATTAGGCCAAATTAATTGGCCAGCCCCACATTTAATACCTTATCCGCCCTTAATGACATATGGTTATGATGATCAGGTTATTTTTCCTTATGAAGTTATAGAGAGTATAGGCATTGATTCTGATGCGTTAATTGAAGTTTCTATAGATTTTCTAATATGTGCGGATGTATGCATTCCAGAAAAAGCTGTTATAAAAACTTCTCTTGGTGAAATTGCATTTGACAATAGCCTTGCTGAAGTTCAATCAAAAATACCTTCAATTGTTTTACCAGTTGAGGCCAGTATAAATGGTGAAATTTTAGAGATAAGATTTTCTAAAACAACGACTGCTTCAGATGTTTATTTCTTCTCTGAAAATAAAGATTTTGTTAATCATGCTTCAAAGCAAGAACTTCTAGAATATGAGAATTCTTTTCTTCTTAAAATAGAACTGCTAGATATTAAGCCTGATAATAAAAATATTAAAGGTGTTATTGAGATAGATGAAAGCTTATATTTAATAGATTCTGATTTAACTAATTATGTTGAAAAAGATGATGCATTCGGAATGCTTCAAGCTCTATTCTTTGCTTTCATAGGAGGCTTGATATTAAATCTCATGCCATGTGTCTTTCCAGTTATATCCCTTAAGGTGCTTAGTTTTGTGTCAATGAGTGGTGAGTCAGAATCCAAGATACGGCTTCACTCTCTTAGTTTTTCACTTGGTGTATTGTTATCATTTATTGCTATTGCTGTTCTTTTGATAATCTTGAAAGAGTCCGGTAACTATTTGGGATGGGGTTTTCAGCTTCAGTCTCCATTAATAGTTTCATCTTTAGCGATTGTAATGTTTGTTATTGGTCTTGTTTTGCTGACAGATATAAATATAGGTAGTTCTCTAACTAGATCTAATCTTAACAAAGAATCATATTCAGGTTATTTGAATTCTTTCTTAACAGGTGTCCTTGCAGTAATTGTTGCCTCACCTTGCACAGCACCATTTATGGGTGCAGCTATTGGATATGCGCTAGTTCAACCATCGGCTTCAACATTACCAATTTTTGCATCTCTTGGGCTTGGATTTGCAGCACCATATATGCTGCTCAGTGCCAATCCTAGATTAATATCATATATGCCAAGACCTGGTAAGTGGATGGAAACACTTAAAGAGTTTTTTGCATTTCCAATGTTTGCAACTGCTTTATGGCTGATATGGGTCTTTAGTATTCAATCCAGCTCAGAAAGCTTAATAAGCCTATTATTATGTTTATTACTTATTGGATTGCTATTTTGGGTACTAAAATCTTTCAAAAATTTTATTCTGATTTTGATAGCAACTGTTTTAATTATTGGTTTGATACTTATGCAGCTTTCTTCAATAAATGATGGTGCTTTGGATAGCTCTTCTTCAGCAGATATAACTAAAAGTAAAACTGGTGATTGGTATTTAGGTATTGAAAATGAGATGCAGGTAAATGATCAGGCCTACTTGATTAACTTTACAGCAGCTTGGTGTATTACCTGTCAAGCAAATGATAGGATTGCATTATCAAGACCCCTTGTAAAAGAATACTTACTTAATAACAAAATAAGCTACGTGGTTGCAGATTGGACTAATAAAGATAGTAATATTTTAAAATCTTTGAATTTTTATGGCAGAAGTGGAGTTCCTTTATATGTATATTGGAAGCCTGGAATGCCTGAACCAGATATTCTTCCTGCCATTCTTACAGAAAAGCTGCTGCTTGATAGATTAGATAATTCTTAAATTTAAACTATAATGTCTTAAATAAATTTTTGAGGCTTATATGTCTGATAATACATTTGTTCTATTTTCAAACCTTCATCTATTAACTTTATTGCTTGTTACATCCGTATGTATAATTGTTCCTATAAGAATGAAAAATGCAACTCAGAAAGCCACTGACAATGTATCAAAATTAATAGCGTATGTGATCCTGGCACATGTTATTACCTCTCCATTAAAAGATTTATTCTATTTAGAGACTCCCTATAATTGGAGAGAGGTTTTGCCTTTTCACATGTGTGATCTGTCAGAGATATTTGTAGCATGGTTCTTGCTAGGTGGTCCTAAAATTTGCTACAAAATTGCATTTTTTTGGGGAATGGCTGGTGCAACATTGGCCATGATAACCCCAGATATACAGAAATTTGATATAGAGTATGTTTATTTTTACATTGGGCATGGAATGATAATTTTAGGAATTATGTATGCAACTATTACTTTAAACCATAGACCGTATTTTAAAGATGTAGGATTAGTATCCTTAATAACACTTTTTGGATTAGTTCCTGCTATATTGACTATTAATTCAGTGCTTGGTGATCCAGCAAATTATTGGTACTTTGCACAAAAACCAGCTGGGGAAAGTCTCTTCGACTTATTTCCAGACCCTCCCTATCATTTGTTAATAACAACACCTATAGCATTAATAATGTTTTATTTGCTCTATATTCCTTTCTTTATTATTGATAAAACTAAGAAGTGATCTTTGTACCTATTAATTAAAAATAGATATAAAATAAACTAGGTTAAATATATTAATTATTATGAATGACTTTATTGTTTTAATTCGAGATGTTTGGAGTGTGGGCTTTCTAGGTATAGATCTTGGTTCCATAATTTCTTCATTACTAGTCTTGCTCGTAGCATTTCTTTTCAGAGGATTTGTTATCTCTGTTATTTTGAATTCATTAAGCAAGCTTGCACAAAGCACTGAATCCAATATAGACGATGAAATACTCAACGCTTTAAAAAAACCATTAGGTTTAGTCCCTATTACAATCGCTCTTTATATCTGCACTCTAATATTGCCTATTTCAGGAATTGTTGGAGATATAGCTACAAGTATAGTTAGAGCTTTTGTAATTTTTACTATTTTTAGCGCTCTTTCAAGCGCTGTTAAACCTATTTTTGCAGCTCTATCTACCAGCTCCTGGTTGACCGCATCCATGCAAATGTGGCTTGAAAGAGCATCTAGATTTATCGTCTGGGTTATAGGTGTTGCTATTATTCTTGATATTTTTGGTATTCAAATTGGTCCATTGGTAGCCGGATTAGGCTTATTTTCAGTTGCTGTAGCTCTCGGAGCACAAGATTTTTTTAAGAACCTTATTGCAGGAATACTCATTATTGGTGAGCATAGGTTCCAACCAGGAGATAGAATTGAAGTTGTTGGTGAGCTTCATGGAATAGTTGAAACAATAGGTTTTAGATCAACGGTAATAAGAACATTTGATACAGCTCCAATGATAATTCCTAATAAAGATTTGTCAGATGTAAAGGTGATTAATCATGGTGAAATGATTAATAGAAGGATTAATTGGACGATTAACTTAATATATTCAACTTCTATTGAAGAGTTAGAAAACATTAGATCTCATATTAAACAATATATTATAGAAAGTAATAATTTTGTTTCTGATTCTGACCTTGATCCTGTGGTTAGAGTTGTTGAGCTTGGTGCAAGTTCAATTGATGTTAGGATCGTTGCTTTTGCAGATCCTGTTGGATTTGCTGATTTCAATAGAATAAAAGAGGAACTAATATTCAATATAATGAAAATTGTTAAGGAGGATGGTTCAGAATTTGCATACCCATCGACTTCATTATATGTTGAGAATATGCCTAGTTAAGAATAATCATGAGTGATCAGTTTATTCTCTCCTCAACATTAATAGGCCTTCTCTTTGCATTTATATGGGGCAAGTTTAGATACGATGCTCTTACTATAGCTGCTTTAATGCTTCTAATAACAATGGGCGTTATTCCAGCCTCAGATGCTTTTTTAGGATTTTCTCATCCAGCAGTTTTAACTGTGGCGCTTGTTCTTGTTATAAGTCAGGGCTTAAAAAATTCAGGATTAACAGGTTTAGTTGGTAAAATTATTGGTACAAGAAAATTTTCAGAGCTTCAGTTTTTAATTTCTTTACTTTTAATAGCAGCCTTTTTATCTTCTTTTATAAATAATATTGGTGCTCTAGCCATTTTATTACCAATTACGCTTAATGTGTGTCAAAAAATGGACTGGCATCCCTCCAGATTCCTTATGCCATTAGCCTTTGCGTGCATTTTAGGTGGCATGAATACAACTATTGGTACGCCTCCAAATATAATAATTTCTGAGTATAAAGCATCTATATCGAGCTCCCCTTTTAGCTTTTTTGATTATTCATATGTTGGGCTTGTAGTAACTTTGCTTGGAATTATATTTATAACTTTCATAGGAAGAAATTTTATTCTCCTAAGAAGCGATTCATCTGGAAATGTTTCTCTGATAAATCTTAAAGGTTATCTATTTGAGGTTGAGGTCAATGAAAATAGTAATTCAATTGGAATGACGCTTGCTGCTTTTAAAAGACAGGCTGGTGAGGATGTTGATGTCATAGGTTTAGTAAATAGTTCTGGTGCAGTTAGTAAAGTTAAAAATAATACTAGAATTAAAGCAAATCAAATTTTAGTTATTAAAACTCCTCCAAATGATCTTGCTGCACTTTTAGAAACTTTTGATTTTTCAATACCTGAGGAACTGCACTTCTTTAAAGATGATGATCTTGAAGAGATTGAAGTAATGATTACCCCGGGATCTAGGTTGATTGGAAGAAAACATGATTTCTTTCATAAAATTGCATATGAGGAATTAAATTTACTTGGTCTATGGAGAAAAGGCTCTAAATATAGAACTAGGTTAACAAGAGAAACTTTTAGAGCTGGGGATGTCCTGCTTCTTGGTGTAAGAGATCTCGAAGAAGAAGATGTAACAAATAAAATAAAACATTTAGGTTTAATGCCATTGAGGCAAAGAGAACTTCAAACAATTCCAAGCAGAAGTAGACTTCTTAAGGGAATGGTGTTCTTCGGTATCTCAATCACATTAGTTGCATTTAATTATCTTACAACTGCAGCTGCATTCTTATTATGCGTTTTGGCCTTCTTGAGGATTAAAATTATAGATGGTAATTTTTATAGAGATATTGATTGGCCTATTGTAATAATGCTTGCTGCAATGATACCAATAGGAGGTGCTCTGCAAACAACTGGTTTAAGTGAGGTAATCTCAAATCAAATTTCTCTATACGCAGAAAATGTTAGTCAATTCTGGTTGCTATTCTTGATTCTTGTAGTAACTATGGCAACAACAGATATTATTAATAATGCTGCGACTGCAGTTATTATGGCTCCAATTTCTGCTGGAATTGCTACTCAACTTGGTTATGATATTGAGCCTTTTCTTATGGTTGTTGCGGTCGGAGCTAGCTGCGCCTTCTTAACACCAATAGGACATCAATGTAATACTGTGATTATGGGTCCAGGTAACTATAAGTTTACTGACTATTGGCGCCTAGGTCTTCCATTGGATATTCTTATTATCGCTGTATCAATACCCATGATTCTATTTGTTTGGACCTAGGGGTTATGGAAGAGCATTTTAAAAGACCAAATAAACTTACTGGTGAGGCATATGTGTCTGGTTTTACAGACGAAGATGGCAGAGTTTTTGTTAGATACCTAAATAAACAAGGTAATGATGGTTTCTATTTTGAAGAGTGGGCAAAAGATAAAGATGCCTATCTAAAAAAAATTAATAAATCTTAATTAAAAGCTTCGTCTGAGTAACAATCACAACTTAAATCCTCTATAGCTCCAATAAAGTCTCCGTAAAGATCATTAAACTCTTTTGACTCGCCTTCACTATCAGTAAAGGGGGTTATAACATCAGATCCAGACTTAATTGCACCATTTTCAATCAAAACCCTTCCAATATTTATTGCATTCTCTACTCCAGCCCATCGTAAATATTTCATTGGGCCCCACATTTGCACATCGCCAGAATCTTGCTGATTATATTTCGTAATTCTTGTAACAACTATATCGTTCTTTCTATCTACGAATGTATATTGACCAAACTTACCACTGGTATTAAATATTTTAAAATCTTCTTCGTATGCTGACACCCACCAATGAAGTGAATACCCTCTTCTCAATCTTGTAAAACGCTCTGGAGTTGAATCCCATACCAGCTGAAATGTTTCATCGATAAACTTTTTAGAAAGTATCTCCTCTCCATTCCATACCCCATCTCTAGCAAACAAAAGGCCTAATTTTGAATAATCTCTAGCTGACATGTCTACGCAACAATAAGTTAAAACATTGCCATTTTCATCCTTCCATAGCTTGTAATCACTTATTTCTAATGGTTTTAAAATCCTGTCCTCAAAAAGAACATCGGCTTTTTTTCCAGTTACCTGAAATAAAATATCGCCTAAAAGCATTGAATTTATATTGTTATATTCAAATTTTTGTCCAGCATCTTTTTCAACCCCAACTGTCTTGGCATAAGCCAAATGATCAGTTTGAAAAAACATCTTCTCATGCTCATGACTTGGGAAATCCAAACCACTAGACATATCCAAAAGATCTCTTAATGTAATATCTGATCTCTCATCATTAAAATATTCAAGATATGTTGCAACTTTATCATCGAGACTGTTTATTTCACCCTTATCGAGAGAGATCCCAATTAAGGCAGCATAATAGCTTTTTGCCATAGACCATGATGTTCCATGCGAAGAAAAGTTATATCCATCTGCATATTTCTCACCAATAATTTTTCCATTTTTTATAATTACTACGCCTTGAGTAGAATCGTCTTTAAAAGCTATATCTATAAGTCTATCTACTTTATCTTCACCAATACTAAACTCACTAGGGGGAACTTCATCCCAACTTTTAGATGGAAAATAAATGTCATCAGAAAATATATAAAGATTAAAAATAAATAAAAATGAAAGTTTTATGTATGAATTATTTAGCATCACATTAATTTAACACAAACTATTTGTAAGAGACTAGAACCTCTAATTTATAACCATCATTAATAATTTTTTTAGAGCCTCCAAGTTCAGGAAGATCAATTACAGATAAGATTAGAATATTTTCTTTGGCAACATTAAAATTTTCATGGATCAATTCTGCACAGGCAATGGCTGTTCCTCCTGTTGCAACCAAGTCATCAACTATGACGACTCTATCAGTGTCTTTGATATTTGTGTTGGTTTGTATTTCTATACTTGTATTACCATACTCAAGATCAAAATCTTTTTTATAAGTTTTATTTGGAAGTTTTCCTGGTTTTCTTGCTAGCACAAAAGGCAAACTTAAATCTTTTGATATTGGTCCAGCGAAAATAAATCCTCTGCTTTCGATGCTTGCGATAATAGTTGCACCAAATTCTTTTGTTAGTTCGGTGAATGCATTACAGCTTTTTATAAGGCCCTCTGGATTTTCAATTAGGCTTGTAATATCTCTAAACTTAATGCCTGGAATAGGAAAATCATTAACTGTTCTTATATATTTTTTAAGGTTAAGTTTGTCATCCATGAAAATTTCCAAAGTGGTGCGTCCAGCTAGATTCGAACTAGCGACCCCCTGCGTGTCGAGCAGGTACTCTAACCAACTGAGCTATGGACGCAAATTATACATATTAAAGTAAGCCAAAATTATACAGAATTTAGAAATATCTTCTATAAAACTTTTCTTAGAGTTAATTAAAATATAGATGTAAACGCTTTATGCATCAAAAACCATAGAAGATAGCTTGTCTTTTGTTGCTTTAAGTATTTTACTGTCCTCGATACTTAAATCTTTTTCAAGCATCTCATCTATTTCTGTTATTGATTTTGAAATCGAGCCCCACTTACCGTCAGTTGTGGTTCTCTCTTGAAGTAATTCATTGTATCGAGCAATCATGTCCTCAGGAACATCTGGAGCATATTGTGAGCAGATTATTCTTTCAGCAAATATTTTAAATCGATCGTCCTCAAAATTCCTTGAAATTTTAATACGAAGTTCTTTGCTGTCAGTTAAGTGAAATTCTTGCATGAGATCTTTATCTCTTTGAGTTGGGAAGCCGCCTGAATATATTGAAGCTTCAATATGTTCAGGTTCAGGAAAGCTCATCATTCTATCTTCCATAGCCTGGGAGATTTTAGATTGAAAATCTTTGTCATTTCTGACTCTGTCTGCTCGTTTTTGCAATTCTTGGAAACTGATGTCAAAAACTTTTTTATTCTTTAATAATTTACTAGAGCAAACTGGAATTGTTTTATTTATTTTATATTTTTTTAAAGGGCCATCTCGTCCTTTAGCTTGAATTAATTTATTTATTTCAGAGTAATCTAAATCAAGAATATCTTCAGGATCATAACTAAGATCAAAAAGAACAATTTCATTAGGCCTTGACGGATCTGATCCGCAAAATACCACAGGATATTGAAATACATGCCTTCTATGGATCTCACCTAATGCTAAAAAAGAATCGGAATATAAAAGCTCTTTAATGCCTTGTTTTGTAGAGGTGTTTATAAATGATTGAAAAACTTCTGGGAGCTTCTCCTTAATAATTTCACATAAACTAATCATTAAATTGCAATCAGCTATTGCATCATGCGCATCTTCAGCATTTATTTTGTGCTCTTTTGCAAGATGTTCTAGTTTGTAAGATATGCCTGGTCCACCATTAAATAAAGGTATAGATATTTCACTTGAGAAAAAGGAAGCAATATTATGAATCATTAACATTAGATCCAATCTCCCATTACCATTTGTATTAGTTGTATAGGGTTCGAGCAGATTGAACCAAAACTGTCTTCTTACCAGCTCCTCATCGAATGCATGACCATTATAAGATACAAAGATAGATGGCTTGCTGGATGACCATTGTTTCCATTTTCTTTGAAGCTCTAACATCATTTGATAGTGAGAAATATTTGAATTTAATAGTTCAATTTTTTTGTTAGTAAGCATTGCTCTTGGAGCAGGGATTGTCCATGGTAATGGTGCACAGCCAATATTTTGCTCCTCAAGTCTGTTTAAGTCTACATCAGTAAAAACAGAGCCGCATTGGATAATTTGGCTAAAATCTTTCTGAATACCTGTTGTCTCAGTATCGTAGAAAACAAGATTAAAGAGAGACATTTTTAACTTCTAGAAATATATGAAGGCTCTACTTTACCATGTTCATTTATCTTATATTTCCCTAGTTCTTGTCGAGCAACAGCCCTTCTATGAACTTCATCAGGGCCATCTGCAAGCCTTAATGTTCTCATATGAGCGTACATATTAGCTAATGGATAAACTTGAGAAACACCAGCTCCTCCATGAATTTGAATAGCTCTGTCAATAACATCGCAACATACATTTGGTGCGACTACTTTAATTTGAGCGATTTCACTCGCTGCAACTTTATTACCAACGGTATCCATCATATGCGCTGCTCTTAGGGTAAGAAGTCTTGCTTGATCTATTTCTATTCTAGAATTAGCAATAATATCCATGTTACCTCCAAGCTGAATAATAGGTTTACCAAAGGCAACTCTTTCCATGCCTTTTTCACACATCATTTTCAAAGCTCTTTCAGCAAGTCCAATTGCTCTCATGCAATGATGAATTCTTCCTGGTCCTAATCTGCCTTGAGCAATTTCAAAACCTCTTCCTTCACCAAGCAATAGATTTTCTTTTGGGACTCTAACATTTGTAAACTTAATGTGAGCATGTCCGTGTGGAGCATCGTCGTATCCAAAAACATGCATCATTTTTTTAATTTCAATCCCTTCTGCATTCATGGGTACTAAAATCTGAGATTGTCTTTGATGTCTATGATTATCAGGATTTGTGACGCACATAAAGATTATGATTTCGCACCTTGGATCTCCAGCACCGGAAGTCCACCATTTTTCACCATTAATTACATATTCATCCCCATCAAGAACTGCGGTAGATGCTATATTTGTTGCGTCTGAAGAAGCCACGCCCGGTTCTGTCATTCCAAATGCAGATCTAATCTCACCATTAAGCAAAGGTTTTAAATACTTTTCTTTATGTTCATCATTTCCATATCTTTCTAAGACCTCCATGTTGCCAGTATCAGGTGCTGAACAATTAAAAACCTCAGAAGAGATTCCATAAGCACCCATAGCCTCTGCAAGATGAGCATATTCATAATTTGTTAAGCCAGCTCCATTTTCACTTTCAGGCAAAAAAAGATTCCATAATCCTGCTGCCTTTGCCTTGGCCTTCATCTCTTCCATGATAGGAGGAACTAACCATTTTCCACTCTCATCCTTTGACTGTTCGTGGTATAAATTTTCATTATGAGCTATCTCTTCATCAATAAAATTTCTAACTCTTTTAATTAAATCTACTGCTTGTGGTCTTAGTTCAATCATATGGCTCCCCTACTATATTGATTATTTTGATCATGTTATAAGCTCTATGAATACTTGCTTTTAACAGTTATTATACTATGTATACATTAACTGAATAGCGACAAAAATCAACACAACTTAAGCATAATAAAATATGAAAATTAGCTCTTTTGACTTAAATCTTTTTGTAATTCTTAATTCAATATATACCGAAGGAAGTCTCACTAAAGCTGCTGAGGTTGTTGGGATAACTCAACCTGCTGTAAGTAATGCTTTATCAAGATTAAGAGAGAGATTTGATGATGAGCTTTTTGTTAGGACTGGAACGGGGATGGTTCCAACACAAAAAACTGAAAATATAATTCTTGATATACAAAGTGCACTATCATTAATGCAAAAAAGTGTAAATGAACCAGATTCATTCAACCCAAAAATCACTGAACGCAATTTTAAATTATCTCTTGGTGATATTACGGAGGGAAGAGTGTTACCTTTTATGATGAAAGAGATTTATAGGAATGCTCCAAATATTTCAGTCGGTAGCTATAATTATAGAAGAGTTGATCAAGTGCATGCTTTAGCAACAAATAATTTAGATTTTGTTGTGGATCCTGTAATACCAGACTCAGATGAAATTAACTCTTTTAAAGTTTTTCAAGATCATTTTGTTGTAATTCATAGAGAAGGACATCCAATTGATAAAATTGATAATTTAACAGTTGATGATCTTCTTGCGCAAAAATTTATAAACGTCTCTAATAGAAGAAAAGGCTTGCATATGATTGATTTAGAGTTAGAAAAAATTGGTCATAAGAGAGAGATAGCTCTTAGATGTCAGCATTTTTCGATAGCTCCTGAGATAATAAGAGAGACAGATGCGGTGTTATTGGCAACTCATAGTTTTGCTAGAAAAAACGGGTTACCTTTTGTTGAGATACCAGCTGAACTTCCACAAATGGAATATTTTTTATCTTGGCACAAAAATGATGAAGGAGATGGGGGTCATGAATGGATGAAACAACTAATTATTGATGCATTTATAGATGTTCAAAAACAAGACTAACCCAAATTATGCCCAGATGTTTTTACCAACCCGCCATCAGTGGTTATAGTTTCTCCAACTGTATAGGCTCCAGCTCTAGAACATAGAAAAATAACTAATCCAGCTATATCCTCTGGGGTTCCAACTCTCTTACGTGGATTGCTTGCTGCTATTTCAGAATAATCATGTGCAACGGCTGATCCGAGCATATTGCTTGGATATGGTCCAGGAGCAATCGCGTTAACTAGAATATTTTCACCCACTAGTCTTTTTGCTAGATGTCTTGTTAAGTGATGGACGGCTGCTTTAGATGTTGAATATGAGAAGGTTTCAAACATTGGGATATTTAAACCATCTATAGACCCTATATTAATAACCCTAGATGGATCTTCTAGTGAGGCGCTTTTAGTTAGTAGTGGCTTCAATTTTTGAGTTAAGAAAAATAAACTTTTTACATTTAAGTCCATTACTTTATCCCAACCAGCTTCAGAGAAAGTATCATATGGTTCAGCCCATGCTGCGCCCGCATTATTGATAAGAAAATCTATACTATCTTCTCTTTCTTTAATTTGATTAGCGAAGCTTTCAACTCCATCTGAAGTGCTCAAATCACAACCCAGAGCAATGCATTCACCATCATATAGCTCTGAAAGCTCTTCAGCTTTAGCTATAAGCGGGCCAACTTTTCTTGCGGTAATATAAACTTTTACACCATTAGCAAGAAGACCGGCTGTGATCATCTCACCTATGCCTCTTGATCCACCAGTTACAACAGCCGTCTTACCAGCAACATTAAAGAGCTCATTTATTTTCATATTATTCCCATGTGATTGATTTTTTTAAACCATCTCAATATATATAAACTATTAAGTGTTGTAAAATACATTATGTTTTTAATGAATTTAATAGGCCTAATACTCTCTATAGTTGTCCTTGTTTGGGGGGCTGACAAATTTGTTGATAATGCAGCATTAATTGCAAAGAGGCTAGGGCTTAGCGAGCTTACAATTGGATTGACTATTGTTGCTCTTGGTACCTCAGCCCCAGAAATATTTGTTGGGATCTCATCTGTTCTTAGCAGAACAGAGGAATTAGCGCTTGGGACGGTAATAGGATCAAATATATCAAATATTGCTCTAATTTTTGGTGTTTCGTGTATTGGCTTATCGGCAATGCCAAAGAAGACTCCTCCAATACAGTTTTTTGCATTTTTCTTGTCAGCAATAGTGCTAGCTTTGGCAATGCTTGACCTTCAAATAAGCTCATATGAAAGTATCAGTTTGTTATTAGTATTTTCAATATTTACATATGTAACTTTTAAATATAGAACTGGAGGACAAGAGTCTGATAATAATACAGAAAATCCTATTCAATCAAAAATACTTTTTACATCCTTGATGCTTTTAATTGGTTTAATTGCATTAATTTTAGGCTCTAGATACGCAGTGTTAAATGCAAAAGAAATTGCTATCATGATGAATGTTTCCCAACTAGTAATTGGCTTAACAATCATTGCTATTGGAACAAGTCTTCCTGAGTTGGCTGCTACAATTTCAGCAATTTTAAAAAAGAAGAATGATATGGTTGTTGGTAACGTAATAGGTTCTAATGTACTTAATATAACTCTTGTTGTTCCAATAATTGGATTCTTCTCAAATGTAAATTTAACTGAAAGTATATTGTCTAGAGATATGCTTGCTATGTTTATAGCAACAATTCTTTTCATCATAGTTGCATCTTTATATTCAACTAAAGTATTTAATGTATTTATTTCAAGAGTTATAGGGGTAATTTTTGTTGGTGGGTACCTTGTTTATATATTGCTTGTTAGCAATATTTTGTGATTACTTATAATTTTTAATTAGAAAAATACAAATTACAAAACCCACCACCTCGAATATAAAAAAAGAATTTATAAAGGTAGGTGTTGTTGGCAATAACGAAAATATAACTCTGCCTAATGCTATCGATCCGACAAGCATTGCTAAAAATCTAATAATAAAAAAGGATATCTGCTTATTGAATATTCCTATGAAGCACATTATGCCAATAACTA
>Ga0206124_10000136_pt1 | contig 57315 bp, 36 predicted proteins | sample Helgoland_Spring_3_FD_148671 | JGI IMG/M metagenome (GOLD analysis project Ga0206124, IMG submission 148671) | Pelagic subsurface seawater microbial communities from Kabeltonne, Helgoland, North Sea - Helgoland_Spring_Bloom_20160321_2 | ecosystem: Environmental > Aquatic > Marine > Epipelagic ... | reverse complement strand
CTGTATCAGTGTATGTTTGATATGCAATTGTGATTGCTGTTTCACGTGTATCTGTATATGCATTGGCTGATGTTTCTGCTGTATTTGCTTTTGATGTTGCGTCAGCCGAGGCTGTTGCTATTGCATCAGACTCTGCTGTATCAGTGTATGTTTGATATGCAATTGTGATTGCTGTTTCACGTGTATCTGTATATGCATTGGCTGATGTTTCTGCTGTATTTGCTTTTGATGTTGCGTCAGCCGAGGCTGTTGCTATTGCATCTGCTTCTGCTGTATCAGTGTATGTTTGATACGCAGATGTAATTGCTGTTTCTCTTGTATCAGTGTATGTGTTTGCATCTGCTTTTGCTGCGTTTGCAGCTGATAATGCGAACGTTGTTGATGTTGAAATTGCATCTGCTTCTGCTGTATCTGCGTATGCTTGATATGCAGATGTAATTGCAGTTTCACGTGTGTCTGTGTATGTGTTTGCATCTGCTTCTGCTGTATCAGTGTATGTTTGATACGCAGATGTAATTGCTGTTTCTCTTGTATCAGTGTATGTGTTTGCATCTGCTTCTGCTGTATCAGTGTATGCTTGATATGCAGATGTAATTACAGTTTCACGTGTGTCTGTGTATGTGTTTGCATCTGCTTCTGCTGTATCTGCGTATGCTTGATATGCCGATGTAATTACAGTTTCACGACCATCAGTGTATGAGTTTGATGTTGCTACTGCATCTAATTCTGCTGTATCTGTATATGTTTGATATGCAGATGTAATTGCAGTTTCACGTATGTCTGTGTATGCATTTGATGCTGTTATTGCATCTGCTTCTGCTTGGTCCACATAAGCCTCAGTAGTATAATTATTATCTGTTAAGTATGTTTGTACTCTAAGATCAGTATAATATAAGTTAGATGCTTCAGGAATATCATCAGTTGTTAAACTTCCAGTTCCTGATGATACTGCGGCGTCTGTGTATGAGTTTGATGTTGCGATTGCATCTGCTTCTGCTGTATCAGTGTATGTTTGATATGCAATTGTGATTGCTGTTTCACGATCATCAGTGTAAGTGTTAGCGGAAATTAACGTGGCTGCATCTCTTGCGTCAATATAGGCTGTCAATGCACTTTCAGAATCTATAACGTCTGAAAGTAACGCAAATGTACCAGTAATACTGGGCAAAGTTAATACACTATCTTCAGTAACACCAGTAGGTTCAGGTGCCTGTATTTTTATTTCTCTTGGGTCAGCAATTGGTCCTTCAAAAACTAATCTCGCACCATCTCTCAACCAAACTATTTTGTCATCACCTGAGTTATCTGAGTCAGGATATAAACTAATTCCGGCCGGGGATCTTAATTCTATATCACCAGACAATGCCGATGATGTTAGAATGTTCTCTTTTAGTTGTGATAAGTCTTTAAAAGCCACTTTATTTCTCCATATCTATATATTGTATTTATGCTTATTATGGAGTTTCTTGATAAGTAGAAGGTACAAACTGTATCCAAGCGGTGCCGTCGTATCCTTCAAACATCTTTGTCTGTGTGTTAAAGAAAATCATACCTTCTGATGCTGGTGACGGCCTTTCTGATTCTATTCCCCTTGGAGATCTAAAAACAGTGGGATATAAAGCGCCTGAATTATCAATTACAGGTTGTCCTTGTGAATTAATAATGTTACCTTGTAAATTTCCTACAAAACTAGATGCTTCTATTCTTTCCAATACCAATGTTGACTTATCACTAAGAACTGGGCTAATATCATTATTGGATTCTGTGCTTGTATAGTTTTCTATCAAATAATATTTTTGAGTTTCCACGTCTCTAACCAAACCACTGTATATATCAGTGCCTGTCTTCCCCAAAAATCCAATATCAGTAGCTGTTGTATTGTCTTTCCCCACCACTACTACTGGGTCACTAAAGCTGGTTTGTGTGCTTTGCAAGTTGGTGGTTTGTATTGTTCTAAATGCCATCATTTTCTCCTAATCGGACTTAATATATATGTATTTATTCATTCTGGTTATTTAATATTGATTCCATAATGGACTTGATATTTTCCATTTTATCATCTAAATGCTTTACTGCTTCAACTAAAATTGCCAATACCAATCTATCATTTTCTGACAAAACTGTTTTTTCATTATTATGGATGAACATTTTATTCAAATCTTCTGCCCGTATACCAGAATTTTCTCCATCAGTTACACCCTGCAATTCTATGAGTTTGCTCAGGGCACCAGATATTATTTTTAAGTCATCCATTGGGCAATCCATTTTTTATAATCTGTTCAGTTTTTTCATTTTTTAGCCCAGTGAGTTGCATAGTTAGTCTATGAAATGATGATGCGTTTGCAGTGGCGTGTGGGGTGTTTGGCCAATCAAAAATATGAACATCACCTGCTTTCCAATTATCATATATTAAATTTCCATACATAAAAAACTGTCCTGGTTTCCAATCCTGTAACATAATAGTCAATCTTACTACACGGCTCGGATCTTGGGGATATATTTTCCATAATTCATCGTCAATGTGCATTTTATACATCCCCCCTGGCGGTTGTATCACAAGCCTCGTTGTATGAGCAATACCTTCTACCGAGTGGTCCTCAATGGCAAACATTTTTTGTAGTTTTTTCAGTTCATAAAATGGCGTGGATGGATCAGTAAATGCCTTAGATGTTATACTCTTTATTGTTCCTGTTGATTTATCATAGTTAGGCGTAGTAAATGCCAAATCTTCTATATTTTCTTCATATTTAATAAATCGATCTGCCGCATTAGTAATGTCTTGTACTTCTTGATTGAACATGTCTCCGACATTTCCTAAAATTTTAAACCAATCACCTGGTCGATCCTGTGTGGTTTCATCGAAATGATATTCACTGTTTGACATATTACATTCCCATCTTCCCTGAAGAAACTTCTTACTTGGTAATGTTATATTTTTGTTCCAATCTGTATTATGCCTCATAATCTAAATTTCCTACAAATTTTAATACTTCATCAACTGTATTAGCCCCGGTGTCGTCCATAAACATTTTAATTAGATCAGCAATTTGACCTGGTGCAAATTGTTCAACCGACGGTATATCTTTAAAATACATACTATCACACGTATATACTCCACAATGTATTTTATCCATACCACTTATGTAAGAGGCGGTTGCACTGTGCTGTCCCTCCCACAAATAGTACTTTCCATTAATTTTAGCTACACTACTAGCTCTCAGTAATGCTGGGTGAAAGTTTTCTAAAATATCCAGAACATGCTGAACGTTAAATGTGTCCCATTGATTTTGTGTAACATACAATTCATCATATGGGATATCCAACCATTGCAACTTGTCGAATCTAATATCGTACGTTCTTTCAAAAGATAAAATTTCAGAGTGATCTATGTGTTTCATAGTTTTATTTATTCATAAAAAAGGAGCAGTGTTTCCACTGCTCCAATAATATTAAGTAATTTTAAATTACTTAGATGCTTTTAATTCTGCTACTTGAGCTGATAGTTCTTTAACAGCTTCAATTAGTAGACCAGTAATGTTACCATAAGCAACGTGACGAACACCATTTGCGTCTGTCTTAACTGCTTCTGGTAGAACTGCTTCAAGTTCTTGAGCGATAACACCAGTTGAAACTGAGCCATCTTCGATACGCTCGAATGTTACACCACGGATCGCTTCAACACGACCTAGCGCACCATCAATTACTTGAACGTTAGTTTTTAGGCTATCATCTGAATAAGCTGTGATATCACCAGATGCTGTGAAGTCACCAGTGAATGAACCGCTCATTGCAACGCCATCTGCTGACACTGTGATACCGTTACCGCCACCAACGTTGAATGTACGGTTAGCACCTAGGTTACCGCCGCCTGTTAGACCGGCACCTGCTGTCATTGTTGTACCAGTTGATGCTTTGCCGCTTAGTGAAGTTGTAATTGATGATGCGTAACTTGCATTATCACCAATAGCTGCCGCTAGTTCATTAAGTGTGTTTAGAGCTGCTGGAGCACCGTCAACTAGATTGTTGATTGCTGTTGTGATATCAGCTGGTGTTGCTTTAGTATCTACAAGGTCTTTAAGAACTTTACCTTGTGCTGCTGATAGTGACTGGTCTGTAGCTGTTGATGTTAGACCATTAACAACTGCACGCCATGTGTTTGTGTTAGCATCTGAAATTGATACTGACTCTGATGTACCGTCACCCTTATGAATTGTGATTGTGTCGTTTGATACTGTTAGCGCATCTGTTGCTCTCATTACTTGTGCTGAATTAGTAGTTGCATAAGAACCTGCTGTTTGATAACGACCATCTAGGTCAACTGTCACTGAACCACTGTTACGTGTCAGTGTTAGAACACCGTTTGTTGTGCTGAATGCTGCACCTGTTAGGTATGTGTTTGAGTTAGCATCTGATGTTGTTACTGATTCTGATGTACCGTCACCTTTGTGGATTGTGATTGTATCATCTGAAACTGTAATTGCATCTGTTGCACGTAGTACTTGTGCTGAATTAGTAGTTGCATAAGAACCTGCTGTTTGATAACGACCATCTAGATCAACCGCTACTGAACCACTGTTACGTGTCAGTGTTAGAACACCGTTTGTTGTGCTGAATGCTGCACCTGTTACATATGTGTTGCTGTTAGCATCAGATGTTGTAACTGAGAACGTTGTGTTGTTACCACGTGTAAATGTAATTGTATCGTTTGATACTGTTGCACCTTTTACATACTCACTTGAACCAATTGAAACTTTGTTTCCCAGTGCAGTTGTGACTGATGCTGCATATGATGCGTTATCACCAATTGCTGCTGCTAGTTCATTAAGTGTGTTTAGTGCCGCTGGAGCACCTGCTACCAATGAATTAATTTTTGTATCAATACGTGAATCAATTGTGCTTGCTGCTGATGAACCTAGTGATAGGGCACCGTCAACTCTTAGTGTACCGTTAACATCTAGAGTATCGCTTGAGTCAATGCTAACATCGCTTGAGAATCGTACAGCTTTCTTGAAACGTGTGTTGCTGTTAACTGTGTTTCCATAGCTCGTATCGTCTGCGTCAAGTGCTTCACCGTCTGTAGTTGTTAGCTTTGTTGCTAGAATAGAGATGTTACGCTCAATGTCAGCCATACGACGTAGACTTGACTTTGAACCTGACATGATGATATCATCATCGTTAATCACTGTTGCTTCTTCTAGGTTACCCTGTTTGTTGTATTTGTATTTTTTACTTTTGTTGAATGTGAATTTACTCATCACACCATTAATTTTAACTTTTCTTGAAGACATTTTACTCTCCCTTTGTTGAGTTTTATTAGCACGAAAGGTATACTCTGTATTCCTCACTGTTCTTGCGAACTAAGTGAGGGGCTGTCTCTAACCCCTCACTGTTGGCCAATGGTTATTATGAACTAAAACCTGTTACTTCTAATTCATCGTCTGTTGCCAAGACACCAGTTTGAATAGTTAGTGTTGTGCCACTAACAGAATATTCTGATGGTCTTAGTACTTGTCTGTTTAACAATACTACATAATGCCTAGCGTTAGATAGCTCACTAAATGTATAGCTAACTGAAGCTGTAGAATTTGAAGTTGAAACTGCAGAAGTTACATCTACTACTGAACTGTGGAAGTGTGTTAAACTTGATTCAAGGTTACTAATTCCAGTATCTGCGTATCCTTTAGCATCTACTTCTGCTTGGTCTGCGTATGCTTGTGCTGTTGATAGTGCTGCATTTGCTTTAGCTGTTGCGTCTGCTGAAGCTGTTGCTTCTGCTGCTGATTGTGCTGCGTTTGCTTTAGCTGTTGCATCTGCTGCTGCCGCTGATGCACGTACTACATCTTTAGCTTCTGCTGATGCAATTGCGTCTGCTTCTGCTTGGTCTGCATATGCATTTGCTGCTGCCGCACGTACTACATCTTTAGCTTCTGCTGATGCAATTGCGTCTGCTTCTGCTGTATCTGCATATGCATTTGCTGCTGCCGCACGTACTACATCTTTAGCTTCTGCTGATGCAATTGCATCTGCTTCTGCTTTAGCTACAGAACCTGTACCTGAGCCTTCAACAGTATCTAAACGACCACTTAGTGCTGTATCTGCTGCGGCACGTGTAGTAATTTCAGTACCTAGTGCTGTGTCGTTTGTTGTATCAACTGAGTTGATAAATGTAACGATTTCTGCAAATGTATCTTTGTCTGCACTTGATGCAGATAAGATAGCGTCAACGCGACCTTTTTGTACATCTGAATATGACTGATAAGCAGTTGTGATAGCTGTTTCACGTGTATCTGTATATGCTTTTGCATCTGCTTCTGCTTGGTCTGCGTATGCGTTTGCTGTTGCTGCACGTACTACGTCTTTTGCTTCTGCTGATGCGATTGCATCTGCTTCTGCTTGGTCTGCATATGCATTTGCTGCTGTTGCACGTACTACGTCTTTTGCTTCTGCTGACGAAATCGCATCTGATTCTGCTGTATCAGCATATGACTGGTAAGCAGTTGTGATAGCTGTTTCACGTGTATCTGTATATGCTTTCGCATCTACTTCTGCTGTATCAGCATATGCTTTCGCATCTACTAGTGCTTGGTCTGCTTTAGTAGTTGCGTCTAATGCCGCTGCTGTTGCACGTACTACGTCTTTTGCTTCTGCTGACGCAATTGCATCTGCTTCTGCTGCATTTGCTTTAGCTGTTGCGTCCGCCGCCGCCGCTGTCGCACGTACTACATCTTTAGCTTCTGCTGATGCGATTGCATCTGCTTCTGCTGTATCTGCATATGATTGTGCATCTGCTTGTGCTTTTGCTACTGATCCAGTACCTGTGCCTTCGATTGTATTTAAACGATTGCCCAGTGCGGTATCTGCTGATGCACGTGTCGATGCTTCATTGTTGATATTTGTTTGCAGTGTACTATCTGCTGATGTACGATTAGCAATTTCAGTACCTAGTGCTGAATCATTTGTCGTATCTACAGAGTTTACTAGTGAAACGATTTCTGCAAACGTATCGGCATCTGATGTTGATGCTGACATAATCGCATCGATACGTGATTTTTCAGTATTGATGTTTGTTTGAAGTGTGCTATCTGCTGCTTCGTATGCAGTTGTGATTGCTGTTTCACGTGTATCTGTATACGCCTTCGCATCTTTTTCTGCTTTTGCTACTGAGCCTATTACCGTATCTGCGCCTTCAAGAGTGTCTAAACGACCATCTAATGCTGTATCAGCACTTGCTCTTGATGATGCTTCTGTTGACACAATACCATCTGCATATGTTTTCGCATCTGCTTCTGCTTGGTCTGCATATGCGTTTGCTGCTGTTGCACGTACTACATCTTTAGCTTCTGCTGATGCGATTGCATCTGCTTCTGCTTGGTCTGCATATGCATTTGCTGCTGTTGCACGTACTACATCTTTAGCTTCTGCTGACGAAATCGCATCTGCTTCTGCTTGGTCTGCTTTAGTAGTTGCGTCTAATGCCGCTGCTGTTGCACGTACTACATCTTTAGCTTCTGCTGATGCGATTGCATCTGCTTCTGCTTGGTCTGCTTTAGTAGTTGCGTCTAATGCCGCTGCTGCCGCTCTTACTACGTCTTTTGCTTCCGCTGATGCGATTGCATCTGCTTCTGCTGTGTCTGCATATGATTGTGCATCTGCTTGTGCTTTTGCTACTGATCCAGTACCTGAGCCTTCAATAGTATCTAAGCGACCACTTAGTGCTGTGTCTGCTGCGGCACGTGTTGTGATTTCAGTACCCAGTGCTGTGTCGTTTGTTGTATCAACTGAGTTGATAAATGTAACGATTTCTGCAAATGTATCTTTGTCTGCACTTGATGCTGATAGGATAGCATCGACACGTGCTTTTTGTACATCTGAATATGATTCATAAGCAGTTGTGATAGCTGTTTCACGACCATCTGTGTAAGCATTTGCTGATGCAATTGCATCTGCTTCTGCTGTATCTGCATATGTTTTAGCGTCTACTAGTGCTTGGTCTGCTTTAGTAGTTGCGTCTGCGCTTGCTGCTGCTGCACGTACTACATCTTTTGCTTCTGCTGATGCAATTGCATCTGCTTCTGCTGCGTCTGCTTTAGTAGTTGCGTCTGCGCTTGCTGCTGCTGCACGTACTACGTCTTTTGCTTCTGCTGATGCGATTGCATCTGCTTCTGCTTGGTCTGCATATGCATTTGCTGCTGTTGCACGTACTACGTCTTTTGCTTCTGCTGATGCAATTGCATCTGCTTCTGCTGCGTCTGCTTTAGTAGTTGCGTCTGCGCTTGCTGCTGCTGCACGTACTACATCTTTTGCTTCTGCTGATGCAATTGCATCTGCTTCTGCTTGGTCTGCATATGCATTTGCTGCTGTTGCACGTACTACGTCTTTTGCTTCTGCTGATGCGATTGCATCTGCTTCTGCTTTTGCTACTGAACCAGTACCAGTACCTTCAACAGTATCTAAACGACCAGCAAGTGCTGTATCTGCTGTTGCACGTGTTGATGCTTCATTGTCGATATTTGTTTGTAATGTTGTATCTGCTGATGCACGTGTTGATGCTTCATTGTCGATATTTGTTTGTAATGTTGTATCTGCTGATGCACGGTTAGCAATTTCACCGGCTAGTACTGAGTCATTTGTTGCATCTACTGAGTTAACAAGAGATACTACTTCTGCGAACGTATCTGCATCTGTTGTTGAAGCTGACATAATTGCATCAATACGTGATTTTTCAGTATTGATTGCTGACGATAGTGACGAGTCTGCTGCTTGGTATGCAGTTGTGATTGCTGTTTCACGTGTGTCTGTATACGCTTTAGCATCCGCTTCTGCTTGATCTGCATATGCATTTGCTGCTGTTGCACGTACTACGTCTTTTGCTTCTGCTGATGCAATTGCATCTGCTTCTGCTGCGTCTGCTTTAGTAGTTGCGTCTGCGCTTGCTGCCGCTGCACGTACTACATCTTTTGCTTCTGCTGATGCAATTGCATCTGCTTCTGCTGTATCTGCGTATGTTTTAGCGTCTACTAGTGCTTGGTCTGCTTTAGTAGTTGCGTCTGCGCTTGCTGCTGCTGCACGTACTACGTCTTTTGCTTCTGCTGATGCAATTGCATCTGCTTCTGCTGCGTCTGCTTTTGCTGTTGCGTCTGCGCTTGCTGCTGCTGCACGTACTACATCTTTTGCTTCTGCTGATGCAATTGCATCTGCTTCTGCTGTATCTGCGTATGTTTTAGCGTCTACTAGTGCTTGGTCTGCTTTAGTAGTTGCGTCTAATGCCGCTGCTGTTGCACGTACTACGTCTTTTGCTTCTGCTGATGCAATTGCATCCGCTTGTGCTTTTGCTACTGAACCAGTGCCTGTACCTTCAACAGTATCTAAACGACCACTTAGTGCTGTGTCTGCTGATGTACGGTTAGCAATTTCGCCTGCCAGTACTGAGTCATTTGTTGCATCTACTGAGTTAACAAGTGCTACTACTTCTGCAAATGTATCTGTATCTGCTGTTGATGCTGATAGGATAGCATCGATACGTGATTTTTGTACATCTGAGTATGCTGTGTATGCAGTTGTGATAAATGTTTCACGTGCATCTGTATATGCTGCTGCTGTTGTTTCTGCTGCTGATTGTGCTGTTGATAATTCGTTTAGGTCTGCTAGTTCAACGCCATTAACTGTTACTGGAACAGTGAATGCTGCTGCTGTACTGCTAAGAGCTAAACGCTGTATACCATCAACTGTAATACCAACTGTACCTGTACCAAGGTCAGCGATTTCAATTTCTGTATCACCTTCAGTGATTGCAGCTGTTGAAATTGCGCCAACTAGTTGGTCAACATATAGTTTTGTTACTGCGTGTCCGTCAGCTGTTGGTGAGCCAACATTAATTAGTTGATTGTTGTCTAGGTCAACTTTGTCGCCAAATACGACTGCGTTTCCACCTTGGTCAGTAATTCTCTTACCAGATGCCATCTGTAACGTTGCTGCTACTGTAACTGTTGTTTCTGATTCCAGTGTCATTACACCGGCACCTGAAACTTTTGTAGTTAGTGACTGACCTGGGTCAGCTTGTACAACGATCGTGCCGCTGTTTGATTCGATAACCTTTTGGCCATCGATGTAAAGTGAACCTTGTGATAGGTAAAGGTCACGCCATTTCATGGATGGTGAACCTAGGTCATAACCAGTAGTACCATCTGAATCCACTGATGGGATGATGTGACCTGTCATGTCCAGGTTACCAGTTAGTGATGACCCGGCGTTTGTCGTAAAACCACCGTCAATAATAAATTGTTTTTGTGCCATTTATATGACTCCTTTTTTCGCGAAAAAGTTGCTACTTCGGGTAGCGTTAGTATTTATCTTGATGATGATAAGATTAACTACTTTTAAAACTAAATATTTATTATAATAGTTGTTTACTAGCCATAGAAAAAGGGCGCAACCCTAAATGTTCTGCGCCCCCCCCTCTATAATTTAATAAGGCTTATACATCAATGTATGTTGAGATAACTTTAACATCAGCTGTACCAGTTGATGTTGAATATGTTAGTTCAACGTTTGTGCCGTTCATGTTAACTGAAGCGTCACCAATTAAGTTTGAACCTGTGTAAACAAGTGCATACTCTGTGATATAAGCTGTTGTACCATCATGTACTACTAGTGCTTCACGTGTTTCAAAGTTACCAGCGCCGTCACCAACTTGGATAACGTATTTTGCTGAACGGTACTTTGTACCATCAAAACTATCTACAACTGATCCACCATTGCCAGCTGTTACGCTTAGGCCTTGTGTGAATGCTTTAATGTCTGATGATAGTTTCTCTTTTGTAACTTGACCATCAATTAATACTGGCTCAACACCAGCTGCTGGTGCAATTACTACTGCCTGCGTACCCACTGGGATTGCTGCTGTAAATGTAATTGTTGATGCACTATCATTGATAGTATAGTGTGTTGCTGGATCCTGGATAACACCACCCACAAATACCATTGCTTGCGATTGTGTCGCATCAATTGTTAGTGAATATTGTGTCGCTACACCGTCACCATCAATTGTCTGACGACCTGTTGATGTGAAGATTGATAGTGGATCACGTAGTTCCATACCGTCTGCTGCATCGTTAACAGCTAGCACATATTTTGCTTTACCTGTGTAATCTGAGTCAGCTACATCTGTTAGATCTAGTACTGATTCATTTGTGTCTACACTGATAACACCAGTTGCTGAGTCGTATGATACAAGACCTGCGCCTGCTGTATCAACTACACTAATAGCTGATCTTGCACGTGCATCTGTGAAGTAAAGGTTGGCGTCTGGGCCAGTGCCTTCGGCTAGATCATTAGTAGTTGAAGTACCAATATCTGATGATGCTAGTGCTGCATCTAGTACTGCCTTTGATACTGCGTCACCTGGTAGTGTTGCTGTACCTAGACCGCTTACCATACTACCTGACATTGCAATGTCACCTGACATTGTACCACCAGCAAGTGCTAGTTTTGTATCAATGTTGTTTTGTAGTGTAGTATCTGCTGCCGCAAATTCACTGCGGATTGCTGCACGGTCTGAAGTTGCTGCTGAATGATCTGCATCATTTGCCGCTACTTCGGCTGCTAGTGCTGTCGATAACGCACCTTCTGCCGCTAATGCACGAGTTTCTTCAGCTATAATTGCTGCTGCATTTGCTGCAATTTCACCGTCGTTTGATGTGATAGCTGCTAGTAGATCACCGTCGTCTGCTTGGAATTGAGCAACGATTTCAGTTAGTGAATCCAGCGCCGCTGGGTCAGTGTTTGAAATAATGTTGTCGATTCTAGCTGCTTCTGCTGCTAAATCATTAGTTAGTACTAATTCAGCTGCTTCTGCACGAGCTACTTCAGTTGCTAGATCTGTTGCTACGCCTGCGATTGCAGTTGCGTTTACACCTTCTGCTGCTGTTGCACGAGTAGTTTCGTCTGCAATTGCTGTTGCATTTGCACCCTCTGCTGCTGTTGCACGTGTTACTTCTGCTGTTAGGTCTGCTGTTAGCACACCCTCTGCTGCTGTTGCACGAACTTCTTCAGCTTTAATAGCTGCGTCTAATAGCATATCTGCTGATGCTAGGCTTGCTGCACCATTATGGTAGTTAGATGTTGTTGGAGCAACATATGTACCATCTAATGCTAGGCCTGCGCCTGCTTGAGTTGCTGTAATTTCAACTAGGTTAGCCGCTGATGCTGCTGCATTTACGCCTTCTGCCGCTGTTGCACGAGCAGTTTCTGCTGAAATTGCTGTTGCATTTACGCCTTCTGCCGCTGTTGCACGTGTTACTTCTGCTGCTAAATCATTAGTTAGTACTAATTCAGCTGCACGAGCTGTTGAAGCTTCTGAAACAATATCTGCTGCATTAGTAGCAATAGCTGTAACATTAGTTGCAATATTTGCTGAATTGGTAGCAATGTCAAGCCCATGACGATCAATTGTTGCCAAATTTGTTGCAACGTTGGTTGTTAGTACACCCTCTGCTGCTGTTGCACGAACTTCTTCAGCTTTAATAGCTGCGTCTAATAGTTCACGAGCTCCTTTGCCTGTTGTTGCCGCATCAATATAGTTTGAGCCACTGTGTGCTACAAATGTACCATCAGCCGCTAATCCCAAAGCTGCTTCAATTGCATCAACTTCGTCTTGTAGACCGCCTGTTGTTGCTGATGTTGCTGCATTTAGTTCATTAATTGCTGCTGTTACAGTCTGTGATGTTGTCGTTAGTGTTGCTGAACCCACAATTGCTTCTAATGCGTCTACGTTGCCTTCTTCAGTAGTTAGACGTGAGTCCAATGCTGAGTCTGCTAGAGCAAATTCTGTGCGGATTGCTGCACGATCTGTTGCTGCTGTTGTTGACAAGTTAGTAATTGCATTGTTGATATCACCATCTGCAGTTTGGAACGCTGCAACGATTTCAGTTAATGAATCTAGTGCATCTGCATCTGTATTACTTAGGATAGAAGCAACTTGTGATTCTTGTGCTGATACACGAGTATCAAGTGCCGCTTCTGCTGCTTCTGCACGTCCTTGCTCTGCTGTAATTGCTGCTGCATTTGTCGCAATATTTTGAACGTTAGTTGCAATGTTTGCTGTATGTGTTGCATCAATAGTAGTTGAGCGAGTTACTTCATTAGAAATTGCTGTTGCGTTTGCAGTTTCAGCTGCTGTTGCACGTGTTACTTCTGCCGCTAGATCATTAGTTAGAACTAGTTCTGCTGCTGTTGCACGTGATACTTCAGTTGCTAGGTTAGCAGTTAGAGTAGTATCTGCTGCCGCACGATCTGTTGACTCTTGTGAAATTGCTGCTACGTTAGTTGCAATGTCAGTTGCGTTGTCTGCAATTTCACCAGCATTGGCTGTTACTTGAAGTTGAATAGCTGATTCTGCTGCTTCTGCACGAGTTTTTTCTGCAAGAACTTCTTGATCTGTGTATGTTCCTGCTGTTGCAATTGCGTCTGCTTCTGCTGTATCAGCGTATGATTTCAGTGCTGTTTCTAGTACTGTATCTGCTGCTGTTGCAAAACCTTCTGCCGCTGCTTGTGCTGCATCTGCTTTAGTTGTTGCGTCTGCTGCTGCTGTTGCAATTGCGTCTGCTTCTGCTGTATCTGCATATGCTTGCGCTGATGCTAGTGTTGCTGCATCGCCTGCTACACGGTTAGTAACTTCGTTAGTGTCTGCCGCTTGTAGTGCTGCAATTTCACCGTCAGTTAAAGCAATTTCAGAATTTAATGCAGTTTGGATTGCTAGATCTGCTGCCGCAAATTCACTGCGGATTGCTGCACGGTCTGTTGCGTTTGCATTTAGAGTTGCTGTAAATGCGTTATCAGCTGTTTCAAATGCTGTAACGATTTCAGTTAGCGAGTCTAATGCTGCTGGATCAGTATTGCTGATAATGTTAGCAATGTCTGATGCATTAGTTGCAATGTCTGCTTCTGCTGTTGTTACACGAGCTTCTACTGCGTTTGTGTCAGTATGTAGTTCGTTAATACCACCTGCTAATGTTTGAGCAACTGTATCTAATGGCGATGCGCCACCTGATGTTGCTTCAATATTGGACAGGCGAAGTTCCGCATCGTCCATTTCAGTTTCTAGTACTGTTGCACGAGCGTCTAGTGCTGCGTCTGCTGCATCTGAAGTTACTGCACGAGCAACGTCTTTTGCTTCAGCTTGTGCTACTGCGTCTGCAATTGCGTCTGCTTCTGCTGTATCTGCATATGTTTCCATTGCAGTTTGTAATGCCGTATCTGCTGCTGTTGCAAAGTTTTGTGCTGATGTTAATGTTGCTACGTCAGCTGCTTTGTATGCAGTATCTAGTGCTGTGTCTGCTGTTGCACGAGCAGTTGCTTCGTCAGCAATTGCTTGAGCGTTTGCTGCTTCAGAACCAGTTGCACGTGTTACTTCTGCCGCTAAATCACTAGTTAGTGTATTAACTTCAGCATCTGTTGCTGCAATTTCAGCTGTAAGATCAGATTGTAGTGTTGCAATGTCACCTTCATTAACAGTTACACGAGCATCTAGTGCATTGTCGTCAGCTAAACGTGTAGCTGCTTCTGATGTTAGATCTGCTGTTAGTGTTGCTTCTGCTGCTGTTGCACGAACAGTTTCGTCTGCAATCGCTGTTGCGTTTACACCTTCTGCTGTTGTTGCACGTGTTACTTCTGCTGAAATAGCATTAGCGTTTGCTGTGATAGCTGATGATAACACACTATCTTGGTTTTGGAATTCAGCAACGATTTCAGTTAATGAATCCAGTGCTGCTGGATCAACATTTGAAATAATGTTGTCGATTTGTGCTTGTAATGCAGTATCGGCTGCTTGAAAAGCTGTGTCGATACGTGCTTCTTCTGCTGTTGCACGTGTTGTTTCAGTTGCAATCGCTGTTGCGTTTACACCTTCTGCTGTTGTTGCACGTGTTACTTCTGCCGCTAGGTCATTAGTTAGTACTAATTCAGCTGCACGAGCAATTGTTGCTTCTGCGGCAACCGCATCTACAATGTCTTGCGCTACTGCGGCTTGTGCTAGGGCAGCACTGAAGAATTTTTTAGTTCCTTCTTGTAGATCATCAGTTGTATAAGAACCAATAAGATCTGATGCTGTTACTTTAAATAGTGCGTCGTTTGATGCACTATGAAATAGAAAAGTATCTAGTGATGACACTGATACCGCAGCAGCTTGGCCTGAAACTGCTGACGGAGCCAGTTTGCCTTCGATAACCGAACCGGTACCAAGAGCAGGTGCTTTAATTTGTCTAAAAGCCATTTTAGATTTCTCCAATCAAATATATTTGAAATGATATTATCTTAATATCAAAAATGTCAGAATGTATTTAATACATTCTTAACACAACTATTTATAGTAGATTGTACTAGGATAAACTGATTACATTATCTAAACAGGCAAATATCTGAAGTCTATTATTGATCCAACCATTGGGGCTGAATTTAATGTCAATGTTGTTTCAGAAATTGTATAATTATCTGGTGGTTGGATTAGTCCATTGACGATTACTAGAACATCATGTACAGTGTGATTGGGTTCAATAGTGTATGAAGTTTGATTTCCATCGTTGTTATGCTGTGAGCTTGTGTAGCTCAAATTCAAATGCCTGTTCTCAATACTATTTTCTGGATTATCAATAACAGTAGCAAACGGATAACGATATTTTACATATATGTCGTCATTTGTTTCTGGCACTGTCGAAAACGTAATCTCTGAGCCAGTTAACGTATATACATCTCCTGGTCGCTGTAATACATCATTTACATATACATCAATTGCTTCTCCAGATGCTGGCTGATTTGATAGTGTATAGCTTACTGTGGATCCGTCACCAGTAAATGTCTGTGCGGATGGAAGAGTATTTTGATCTTGAGTTACAACATTATTAAGTTGATAGTTACTAATTAATGCTGCAAGTTCGGCTTCAGTGACTACTTTGTTGGTTAAAGTAGCTGGACTGAACACTTTTGTTTCAGTAATAATTTCAAAAAGTTCTGAACCTTTCCCCCACAGGCGCCCGTCCTGTGTGTTCATTGCTAATTCTCCAGACAGCAATCCTGCATCTTCGCCTGTTCTACCAGAAATGTTGGTTCGTTTTAATCTAATATTTTGTGCCATTGTCTAACTTCTCTGTATGTACAGAGTCCTTAATTATAATTTATGATAGTTTATAGTCTGGGAATATATATTCCCAGACTTTTTTTACTATTTTTATTTTAGAAAGTACCGCCGTCAACAGTACCAGTGTTAACCCATTCTGAGCCACTCCAGACCACAAACTGGTCTACTGCAACGTCAGTAATTGTAACATCTGATAGGCTGTTAAGTGTGCGTTCACCAATTTGTGAATTTAATGCATCAAGATCATCAGTATCCAAAATACGTACACTTGTCGCATCTGGACCAGTTTCGTCAGTAGCATCTTTTGTAATGTACCAAGCATCAGCTGCTTCGTTCCAGAAAAGAGCAACATTGTCGGATGTGCCACGTTGAATTTCAATACCACCGTTTTGTGATGGAGCACCAGTTTCATCACTGTTTAGTAGGATGATTGCGTCGCCAATGTTAACTTCGTTTGAGTTAACTGTTGTAGTTGTGCCTGTTACTGTCAAGTTACCAATAACGTTTGTGTCACCATTAATTGATGTAACACCATTGATAGTTACTGTGTCAGTTGGTTCGTTACCTAGTATTGTGTTGCCACGTACATCTAGATCACCTGTTAGTGTTAGTGTTTCTGCCGAAAGGTCTACTGCTACTGTTGCATCACCTGCAACACTTAGTGATCCACCAACTAATACGTCACCAGTGAATGATGATTGACCTGAACCGTTTACAGTAAGTACGCCGCCGATAACCGCATCGCCAGTTTCTCTTACTTCAAATAAGCCTGCACCTGTCGAGTCAACAACTTGGAATACATTAACATTGGCGTCTCCGGCAGCAGATGTTACTGCTGAGTTAACTGTTGTTACGCCATTAAAGTCAGTTAATCCATTAACAGTTAAGGTGTCTGTTGTTTCGTTACCCAGTGTGGAGTTGCCGTCTACTTGTAAGTTACCTGTCAATGTTAGTGTATCTGCAAGCATATCAACTGCCACAGTTGCATCGCCGTTAACTGATAGTGATCCACCAATTAAAACATCACCAGCAAAACTTGATTGTCCAGTACCATTTACTGTTAGTTTTCCACCAATAATTGCATTACCAGTTTCTGTTACTTCAAAGAGGCCTGCGCCTGCTGAATCTAATACTTCAAATACATTTGTGTTTTCATCGCCGGTTGCAATTGTTAATGTTGAATTAACAGTTGTTTTGCCATTCACTGTACCACCAGTGCGTGTGTTTAGATATCCAATTTCAGCACCACCTGCTGCACTGCCATCACCGAAGAAAACTTCGAGATTGTCAGTTGTGTAAATTAGTTCGCCCGCTAATGGGGTAATACTTGGGCGGCTCTGTTCTAAACCGCGTTTTAGTTTAATTGTTTGCGACATTTCGCTCTCCTATAAATTTATACTATTCTTCATCATATATACCGCAATCAATGATTAGGTAATCTATGTAATTTTTTGTGGTTAAATCACCATCATTGGTAATCTCACTACTGACTGCTGACGGTGCACTAACTATACCTGATTCTGATACTTCAAAAGCGTTCTGTTTGTTATTTCCGTCTGTCCCAATTCCCACTTCCATAATAGAAGTGGCTTTTGCTACGTTGTATTTACCAGTAACAAAAGAATGCTGTGCTGCGGTTTTTTGTGTTGGTCCTACTGCAAAATCGTTTTCAGCATATTCAACAGTTACATCGATGTTAACATCATCGCCTTGAACTACTGTAACACTGCCTGTTGCACCACCAGTAACGTTATGAGTTACTTGTTTAGTGGCGAATGTGTGTGCGTTTTCTGCTACTTCATCTATTGCATCCTGCACATTAGTGGACGAAAGAGTACTATTTGAAGGGTCGTAATTAATTGATTCTGAATCTAAATTAAATTCAATCCAATTTGAGTTCTCGATTCCGTTTTCTAATTTATATAATTTATTATCTGATTGTACATACACTAGCATACCGTCTGATCGACGTGCCAATGTAATTGAATTTCTCTCTAATAAGTCAGCAACTTCTCGATATCCGCCTTTGCCGTATATGCTATTGTGTGTTGCATATATATCCGCTGTATCGGTTGGTGATATAGTTCCTGTTACATTTACTGCGCCTGTTATTAGAGCCATATTTTATCTTCCTTATCCGATCTTCACCGTTAATGAACCAACAATTGGGTTGGTTGTTCGGTGAACGTAGTAATCAGTGCTAATACCAAACTCATTAGTAATACTTAATATTGATGCTGGTTCCATTGCTACCGCAAATCCATTAATTGCATCTTGAAAATTAATTTTTAAACCAAAACTAGTCGGGTATGCGAAGTATTTATAATCATTTGCAGGTACTGTTTTAGTTCCAGAAAAGTTAGAATCCAATGAATTCGACGGCAATGACTTAACTTGGTCCGCAGTTAAAGATGTATTTGCACTAGTTCCGTAATATGTTCTCCATTTCCAATATACATTGAATGTTCTTGATATTGACTGTCCACGAGTGTTTTGGGCACTTAATTTCCAGGTGTTAGAACTGGCAGATGTTTTGATAATAGCAGGTCCAATATCAATTGATTCAGTGTTATCGTTAGCAAGTGCCACAGCGTATACGGTTTCGGATGTTGAATCCTCAATTGAAATACTGTCCGTGTTGACATTTACATCATTTGACAGATTCCAATCAAATGTAGTTAATCCTCCAGGAACACTATCCCCAACCTCTAATGTTGTACCTTGTCCAGAAATAGAAAATGATGTAACAGCTGGGTATTGATATGGATAAAGAAGGTTTTGAAATAATTGTTCTAGTGTTGCATCGTCAAATGTAGATCCGGGCTCATATCCGCCAACTTCTTCTGGCATTGGAGCGGGGTTTGTAAATAAAAATGTACTGTTACTTATTTCCGATAAAACTTGATTTTCAAGATATCTTTTATTAACTGCGTCTTGACCGTCAACTGGATCTTGTACCTTTACAATGCGTTTATCACTAACTGCAATGTTAGCATTTTCACTGTCTAGAACTAAGTCCTGTTCAGTCGATACAATTTTGTTTTTAGAGTGGTTTAAATTAATTGCCACGACTTTCCCTCCAATAATCCCAGAAAAAATTAAATAACACTAGCCCTAAAATTATTAACAATTGCCCATCCTAAGGCTGCATTAATAAACATTAGCGTAACACTGTCTCCTGTGTTTGTCAATATAAAACTAGTGAACCCCAACGCAGTAGTTGGAGTTATTTGAACTGGTGATGACAAATTTGATGCTACAATAATTTTAATTTTTCCGAACTGATCAACGTCAAGATCTGGCAATGTGTTTACTGCCGGCGATGTAATATCTACATAAGAGACTGACGTAGATGTATCTACAATTCCAGTTACCGTATTATTATCACCTGAAGATAGTAAAATGTTACTTGTATAAATATTTTTCCATTTTTTTTCATCTGATCCCAAATTGTATTGAGAATCAATTGAGGGCACAACATTACTACTAAGGCCCCCATTAAATGTAATTGATCCAGCGGTATTTCCTAGTGTAATGACATCGCCATTTACTGCCAATGTGCCACCGATATACAAATCATTTTCAATATATGCGCCACCGGACACATTTAATGCGCCGTCACCATTCACTGGTGCTGAAAGATCAATATTACTTGTTGATAAAATATTTAATGTTTCGGTTAAATTAAAATTCCCAAGGCCTGAAAGATTTCCAGTAACCGTCATGTTACCTACAACTTTATATTCTTCGTTGTCTGGCTTTACAATAGTTGCCATAATCTTTTCCTCCAATGCTAGGTTTTTTTTCTTACTGTACTTCTATTTATCCTTTTATATACATTGATAATGAATACAAAAAAAACAGGCTCCGAAGAGCCTGTTTTAATTATTTTATATTCTAGTAAAAACTTACTGGAATGATAGTGCGCCAGAGTTAACACCGATTTTAGCTAGGTAGTCAGCTGCGTTACCAAGTGATGAAGCTTGGTTGTTTAGCTCTACGTAACCGTAACGTGTCATGAATGACACTGTTGGTTCGAATGTTGCTGGGTCTAGTACTGTGCCTGAAGACATTAGCGGGATGTATGGGCAATAGAACGCAGCTGCGTCCATTTCGCCTTCGCCTTTGTAGCCAACTAGGATATCAGTTGAATCGTTCGCATACTGGTCTACAAAAACACGCATTGTGTTGTTTAGTGTACCTACGAATTTTGTGTTAGTTGGTGCCTCGAAAGGACCTTCTGTTGTACGTGCAAACGCTGAAGTTGTAGCTGATTGTAGAACTGTTAGCATTGTTGGTGAAACAACAACGTAGTTACCAGCGCCACGACGTGTGCGTGTTGCAATTAGGTTAGCTGCGCGGTTGATTAGAACTGCTAGAGCTGCGTGTTGGTCACCAACGAATGTTGCTTGACCTGATACGTTACCTTGGTCGTATGTGTCTGTAGCTGTACCAGCTAGAACACGTAGAGAACCTAGAACTTCTTGGTCGATCTCTGCTGTGATTTCTTGTGCTAGTGCTTGCATGATTTCAGCTTCTACGTCTAGACCATGCATTGAGTTAGCATCTTGTGCTGCTTCAAAAGTCCAACGTGCTGATAGCTTGCGTGTTTTTGCTTCTACAGTTTGCTTTAGTACCTGGATACTTAAACGACGGCCTGCTTCTGCTTCCATTGAAGCTGTTGAAGATGGACCACCTGTTGATGCGTCACCTGAGTAACCTTTTGCAATTGCAAATGGTGAAAGAGCTTCGTCACCAGCGTTAACGCCAGCTGCTGTTTCTGAGTAACGTACACGTAGTGTGTGGATTTGGCCTACTGGGCCAGTCATTGGCTGTACGCCAACTAGTTCGTTAGCGATAACCGTTGGCATTACGCGACGGATTACCGGTAAGATAACTTTGTTCATTGTGGCAATGTTGCCAGCCATTGTTGAGCCTGAGGCTGCAGATTCTGAAAGATAGCTCTTTGTGTTTTCAAGAACTGACTCCATTACTACCTTTTTATTGCCTGTTAGACCGTCAGTTAGGGCGCCTTTTGTTACGTCCCAATTTTCGAATAAATTCTGTGACATTTTGGTATTCTCCTTATTATTTGATACCAGCTAGTTTTTTAAGGTTTATAATTTCGGCTTCGCTTTCAGATGTCTGTGTGCTGGCCTTATTACCTGTGATCTCAGTCTTCTGAGATTCTGTTAATGTACGTGATTTTGTTGTTGCACTGCTTTCGTTTAAAACTGTTGGCAGATACTTATTAAAGGCAGCTTGTAACTTGTTAGTTGCTACTGACTCTAGTAAGTTTGACATTAGTTCACGTTTGTCTTTTGATAAAGGTGACATTAAAGTTGCAAGTGTTTCCTTGCGTGTGTTCGACTCTTGAATGCGCTTTGCGCTTTTAGTTGCCGTTTCAATTAATGCTTCCTTTTCTGAAATTGTTTTCTCTGATTCAGCTAACGCTGATTTCATTGATGTAATTTCTGCATTCAACTTGGAAATTGTTGTTCCTTCTGAAAGATGTGAGCTCATAAACTCAGCAGCGAATGTTTCAAAGATCTTACGACCAAACATATTTTCTTTTGCTGACTGAATATCTTCTTTAAGCACACTTAGTTCACTAGTAAGTGTTGATTCAACAATACCTGCTAGTTTTTCACTTGCTTTAGAAATAAACTTCTCTTTCGTAGTTGCAATCATTTCCTTGCCTTCTTTCACTAGACGAACTTTCTCTTCAATTAGAGCCTGTTTGTCTTGGTGAAATTCATTAAGTTCTGAAGTTAGTTGCTCCATCACGAAGTCCTCTAGCTTCTCGAAGTTGCCTTCTTGTAGTTTGCGGTCTTGACGTAGTTCTGCAATCTCTTTTTTAAGAGTTTCCATTACAAAGCCGTCAAGCAATGCTGCATGCTCAGCAATTTTGCGCTTGTATTCTACTTGCGCTTCAACTGCTGCACGTTTGTCTGCTGCAAATTCCACTAACTCACTTTTGATTGTATCTGACATCATTGCATCTAGTGCTTCCACCATCTGTGTTTTGTCAGTTTCATATCTCTGTGCAAACTCTTCACGTAGTTCAACTGTGATTTCTTCACGAGCTTCGTTAAGTTTAGCATCAAATGCCTCACTTAGTGTTGAGCGCACTTCTTCTGAAAGTACTTCTGAACTTAGGAGTTGTTCAATTGCATTTGCCATTATCTTCTCCTAATATCTAGGTTATTAATAAATTTTAGCATCTCTTCCTGGAGATACTTTTGAGCTGCACCATCATGAGTAGCAGCGCCTGCAACGTCCATAAGGATATTGCCACGTTTACCATTCATAATCGCTTCATAAAGTGGGTCCGGATAAGCATCCGGAGCACTTGGGTTAGCAACGATATCAACAGTTTGAATTTCAAATTCTGAAACTACTCCACTGTCATTAACATTACCACTTCCGCGACTTGATACACCAAGTTTTACGCCATTCTCCAGTAGGGTTTTACAAATATTTCCCATCGGAGTTGGCAATAATTTTAGACGACCATAACCGTCTGCACCGTTCATCCACATTTTTTCAATCATGTGGCTTACACGATCCAAATTAACTTGTAAGTCATCTGGATGGTCGGCTTCACCTAATACACTAAACCCACTGCTGATCTTTTCTTGAATTGCATTAACTGCATTTGCGATTTGATCAACTGGGTATCGTCTTTTATTTTGGTTTTCTTTATTACCTTGCACAAAGATACCTTCCATATACAAGCTCTTGCCGCCCTTGCCGTCATCTTTGGCTTCGGTTACAATTTGAGCTTGATCAAATGATAAGTTTTCTTTTAGTGTAAAGTTATTCATTACTCGGCGCTACCTTTTTTCTCAGCACCGTGGCCACGTGTTTCAGGTGATAGCTTTGCGCCGTCGCCTGGATGTGTCACGCCCATATCTTTTGCTTTTGCATCTGATAGGCCTTTTGCTGAACCAGCTGATGCTTTTGCACCAGTTTTAATAGTTTCGCCGCCCATGTCATTTTTACCTGCTGTTGGTGATGATTTACCGTCATCGCCTGCTGGCATTTCTTTTGGGTGGATAGCATTTTCTTTACCAACCTTTTGTAGGTCAGCTGCTTCTTCAACTTCTTCATCTAGCTCTTCATCTGACTCGTCTGATTCAAAAGCAAATGACTCTTCAGTCTCTTCTTCTTCGTCATCCATGTCCATGTCCATGTCACCCATTTCTGGTTCCATGTCATCGCCTTCAGCTTCGTCGTCGCCCATGATTTTAGCAAATTCTGCTTTTAGAGCTGCAAGCGCATCTTCTACGTTTGCTAGTTCTGCTTCAACGCCATCATCGCCGCCTTCCATGTCGCCCATTTCTGGTTCCATGTCCATGTCGTCGCCTGTTGCAAGTTCCATTTCAGCTTCTTCTTCGTCAGCTTCGCCGAACGCTTCTTCTGCTTCAATTTCTTCTTCATCAGTTTCGATGTCGTCAATAAAGTCACCGGCTTCTTCGTCGCCGATAGCTTCTTCTAGTTCTTCTTCTGAGATATCGTCTTCTACGATATCGTCTTGCTCTACAAGATCTGACCAGATCTCACGAGCACGTTCTACAAAAGCTTCGTGTAGTAGTTCAGAAGCTGTTGCTTCTTCGCCATTCACTAGGCTCTCAATAATTTTAGTATAACGATCTTGAGCACTCATAATAATCTCCTTCATGATAGGTTATAACAATTGTATTTAAGGCACATTGGTTGCGACTAGTACATAATGCGAATAGAATCGCACTTTTGGTTTAAAAAAATTTAAAATATAGTTTTATAAGCAGTTATTCACCAGACGGTCTAGCATATATGTCCTTAAAACTATTGACCATGTCCGAATGTTCCATTTTAGACATTTCACGTTTTTTGCGCATTTTATTTAAATGACGAAGTGTTAGCTTGGGGCGGCGAGTATCATCTAACTCCCAAGTACCATAATTGTCCTGTGTTGCATCTTGTGCAAGTTCATTAAATCTCATTTGCTTCGTCTCCTGTTTCTGTTCCACTTCCAACTGGGCTATCCATGTCTGACATATCATCTCCACCAGCTTCTTCAGCGTCAACATCAGTGGGTTCAAATCCTTCAACGTCTCCAGATCTAACACCTAAACCACCTAGTTCACTAGCCGCATCAAATCCTGAATCACTTTTTTCAGTATTCTCTTCTTTCCACATTTGTTCATTTTCTCTTAGTTCGTCTTCAGTTAATCCCAAGTATTTCTTCATAATGAAGCGCCTACTCATATAGTCTACACCTTCAACTTGTCCAAATAATTGAGCTCGTTGTGATTCAATTTCAATATCACGATATTGACTGAAGCTCTGTGATTCGACAAATTTAAGATCAAAAAGGCTACTAGGCACTTCAATACCACGATGCTTTAGGAACATTTTAAATTCTTTATCCAAGTATGGTTGTAGGATATTTTGAATACGTTCACAATATTTTGCAAACCTGTATTCTTGAATTAATGCTGTGCCAACTCGGCCATCATTATATGTCATTGTTCCATCATCTGCACCTGTGGGCAAATAACTTGATGGAATTCTCAGTCCACGCATTAGTTTATTGTTGAAATATTTCAAGTCATCAATTTCACCCAAATTGTCACCCCCTGGTAACACTTCAACTTTACTACCACGTCCCTCTGCTGTTTGAGCGAAGAAATAATCTTCCATGATTGATAATGGGTTATATGCCGCATCCATTACGTTGGTGCCACCGCCGGACTTGTTTGGAATGCGAGTTTGGTGTACTTCATTTTTAGTACGTTCAACAAAAGCCATAGCTTTGTGTGCTGGCATGTTACCAACATCAATATAAAATACTCTACGTTCTGGCGCACGTTGTACGCGGTAGATAATAATACTATCTTCCAGCAATTCTTTTTGTTTATAAACTTTGAAAACACTGTCAAGTATACTGTTGCCGAAGGGCCATCCTAAATTCATGCCATCAGTTAAGCTAACATGGATCATATGCTTTGCATCAACCGCAAATTCTTGTGTGTTTGCCATACCTTGGTATGCTTGCGGCTGTCCGCCGCCTCTGCTGTTTGGCATAAACGGTGTTGTTGTTGAATTATCTGTTTTTCTAGTATCAACCAAAACTTTGTCTGCGAGATTAAGTTGGATATTTTTTACAATGTACTGATCAATTTCTTTACCAGTTGATTCGTTAACCACTGCCTTGACAACATCTGATGGATTAACCCAGTTTAGAACATAAGTTTCATCATCTCTAATAAAAAATTGATCACCATATTTGATTGCTGAACGGAACATACCAAATGCTCTACGCTCCCAGTCATTGATGTTACACCACTGACTTAATGCAGTCTCTAGTGCATTTACTTCACTTTCAGTCGCTTCATCTTTAAAATGTACCTTAAATGGTAATTGATTATTTGAGTCAGTCTGTGTGCTAAATTCAGCAATAGTATCCAGCGCAGCATTGATTTCACTGTCTTGATCCATTTGATCATACTGGACATAACGCTCAACACGATTTGGTTGTCCGGAATATACTTCCGGTAGCCAACTTTGCCAACGTGATGTTGCTGTTTTTGAGCCACCGGTTGCACCGTCGTACCTCGTAAAATGTTTCTTCCAACCTGCCATTTGATTAATATACCTCTGTCTATATGTATTTATACATCTGCACTCTGATGGTTACGACGTCGTCGATTTGCCATTGTCATCTGCTTTACTACAGACTCTAACTCTTGCAAGTATTGTACACTACTTTCACGTGCCTGTCGAATACTTTTTAATTCTGCAAGTCTTCCGCTATTGTTGCTTTGCATTGCTTGTTGATTAACTTGTACTTGAGGAGACATAATATTTTGATTTAGTTTAACATTTGCATTAACACTAAACCCGTCACTTGATGCCTGTCCACCAATTGCGTTATTACTTAATATGGTTCCATTTTGCGAAGGTACAAAATATTCTGGTCCTGCCTCACCAGTTAAATATTTTTGCCCAGCGGACACTTGGCCGCCTGCACGCCTATTGCCAGTTGGTGCGCCGCCTCGCTGTGCATGAAATTCTCTCAACAAATCCTCATTTCCCGCGGCGCCAGTAAACCAATTGCTCTCGTCTCCGCCAGTTACACTTAGTGGCATCATATGATCTAATGGTTTTGCTAACATGTTTACACCTTTATTAAAATATCCAAGTGCTGCCCAAAATCCGCCATCTTGAACTAACTCTTGGTTCTTTTGATCTGCTAAAAAGTAATACAGTTGTAATTGTTCGTCTTCGGTAATATTTTCTCCCGCTTCTATTCGTTGAGCAATATTTTCAGCACTAACCACGTCCATTACTCCCAATTGATCGAAAAACTTATTAATGTCTTGTGCGGCGCCGGCAAATGTTTCACTAAGTGCAAGAACTTTAGTACTAGCTGTATCTAAATCAACAGTAAATGCATCTTGTAAGTTTCTGACACCAACAGCTAATGTATTCATAGCCACTGTACTTGTGCCAGCATTTGCAAGATTTTCTGCTGTTTTGTCAATTTCTGCTTGTATTTCTGCCTGTGTCATAGTTGCAATATTAGACAAACTAGATTGCATCAGTACACTTGCAGCTTGCAATGCTTGTATTTCTGTAATTGCTGAACTACCAACACTTGTTGCTGCTGCAACTACTTCAGTATTCATGTTGACAAATTCTGTTACCAAGAAGTTTGCTTGGTTTTCAATTTCACCAGTTCGGTATGCTTGATTAATTTTGTCTAATAATCCAGGCATAGTATTTTCGATTGAAGTAATAGTACCAGCTGGCAATCTTCTTCTAATATCAAATTCACCAATATTATCTTTGGTTACAAACAGTTCCTCAGCAATTGCACTCTGTAGTTCACTTCCAGTTTCAACACCAGCTGCATCTAAATGCGGTTTCAATAGAGTAAATTGCGTAGCTAGTGCTTCACTAATATCAACTTGACCAGTCAAACCAAGCTCATTTAATCTCTTGAGTGCAGCTGCCATTTTACTTTGTGATAATATTTCATTTCTACCTGACAACAGCTCTGCACGATTCATACCAGTTAGTGACGCAAATGCACTTTGTTCCAGCATTAAGTTATTAAAACTATTTTTAACTGCTGTTTGTTGATCTTGTGTGTCTCGATTAACAATACCAGTTAAACGCATAATTTCAACCTGTTCAGCGAGGGCAGTGATCATTTCATTGTTACTTAGACCAAAATCTCCAAACTGATCTGCTGTATCAGCAATATCAGTAAACATGGATAAAAACTTGTCACTACCAGAACTAATGTCACCAGTTAGTGCAATCATAGAAGATCCAAAATTTCCAATCGTGTCCACAAATGTAGTATAGCTGATACCCACATCTGCTGTTCGTTTATATAACTCATTAAAGGTACCTGCATCATCAAACGCAATTGCGCCTGCATCAATCATTTTCTGCTGTGCCTCTGCAAACTGTTCAATCTTAGCCGCATTAAATCCCAACACTGCCATGCCCGCGGCACCAACAGCTTCCAATCCTGGCACAAAGTCACCAAAAATTTCTCCAACTTTTCCAAGTTTATTGGATCCGCTAGCCATACTTCTTGCACCATCTGCCATGGCACCTGTCATATCTCCAACCATATCTAACATTGATGTAAGTGGCTTGTCAGTGTCTCCCAATCTTGACAATAACTCCCCAGATGCACTGGATATACTTTTAGCTACTTTGCTACCTGCGCCAGTTTTAGAGTCAACTGATCCAGCAACATCGCCCATTGCGTCAGCAGCTTCTTCAACTGATTCAGAAATATCATCTGCGCTGATGTCGACTTTAGTTAGAAGTTGTATTAACTTTTCTTCGTTTCCTAAAACAGTTACAAATTTTTGTTTAACTTCTCGCAATGTCGATTCAGTAGCCCAAGCTGGTATTGCAACAGTCTCACCATTGGGTAATTTTATATTATATGTTTTCTCTGCCATTATTTGCCTCCGCCACCGTTAGCAGCTCCATCGCTTTCTAGAGCTTCTCTGGTTCTTCTTATTGCGTCTGCTTCTGCAGCCGCTGCGTTTTCAATTCGTTCCAATTCTGCTTGTATTTCTGCATCATTGGATGGTGCTGTTGTAGTTACTGGTGCTTGCGGTCTAGGCTGTACTGGAGTATATGATCCGCCAGCCACTCTTGATTTCAAAATATCAGTTGATACTCCGCCGAATGTGCTTAGTCCGCCGTATGTCCATGAAGATGCGCCAGCTCTAGTATCAACATGCATAATGTTTTGACCAAATCCAAAACTTGTAAATCCTGCTTCCATAGCACTGTTGAAAAGACGCATTTTTTCAGCATCGTTCATTCCCCGTATACTTAAATCTAATGCCCTTCCGTGAAAGTGCTGACTACCTGGGGTTTTAGTTTCTCTAGTGGTGCCCGACTTGGCAATAGCATCATTAATTGTAACTGGTGCGCCAAATATCCGTTGTAACTCAGCATATGGACCACTCAGTGTTTCTTGCATTTGTGCAGGAGCAGTATCCTGTGTCATTCTACTCGCTCCATCCAAACTAAACAATGGATTCATAGCTGAATTAGTAGTTACGTCTGAAAGATCAACATTGGTTGCTGCCGCTACTTGACCGGCTTGTCTTTCTTGTTGTAATCTAGACAATGTGGCAGATTCATTATCAGTTAATTCCATCCCATTATTTTGTCTTCTTTGTAAATCTTGATATAACAGCTCATCAGCAGATGGAGGAGGAGGCGCTACTCTATTTGGGTTAGCGTAATCCCACATTTCAGGTGTAAGTCCCTGTGTATCAGGACTACCTGGGTTTTGGTATCCTGGCATATATGATTGATATGCATTTGGATTTGAGTAAAATTCATTACGATTATTTTCTTCCTCTTCATCCTGTTCATATCGCGCTTGTTGTCGTCGAAGCTGTTCCTCATAACTTGCCATCTGTGGAAATACATATGAGATAACTCGGCCTAATGAATCAACTGTTCCACCAAATGCACCAAGTGCAGTTGATGTTGTTTGAAACCCAGGCGTGATAGTATCAACAGTGGTTCTAAATGCAATCCTTGCTTGATCAATTGCATCGATCGAATCATCGGCTAATTCTGAATTACTTCCCACCATTTTACGCTGTGCTTGTATAGATTCCACAGTTGCATTTTTAATACTATCTAATGCAAGACTGGCTGTTGCTTGCATTTCTCTAAATTTTACAGCATCAGCTGAATTTGAGAAGGTGGTAGGTGCATTGGAAAATCCTGCGGCAATAGTACCCACTGCGGCTACGATTTCGTTATCTGTTATGTCACCAACTGCCGCTCTATCAAAAATATCAAAAAACTGTCTTTGCACATCACCTGGTAAGAATTTTAAAACATTTTTTAGTTCTTCACTTGCGTCATTGACAGATGTTTTGTCATATTGTATATTTCTAACAGTGTTAGGTAACAAGTCTGCTACTAAAGCACCTATACCAGGTATTGCATTTTCAAATGCAGTTCCAATAATGGCCTGTGCTTCAGTAATTCTGTCGACTGATCCTTCGCCAAAGTTATCAATCAAATATGATTCATTTTGGTGAAGTGCTAAACGGAAGTTTACATCTTTTAGTGCTTCTGATCTTGCATTAAGCATTGCCTCACGTGAGTCTCCAGTTAAGCTGGCCATTACTGTTGCCATTTCTGAACTAGTGCGCAAATTTTCATTAATGCGGCGCTGTGTTGATGTATTAACTGATTCAATCTGACCAAGTTTATATAATAGATCAGCCTCTTCTAAAAATCTAGCACTCAGTTGTTCAGTAGTATAACCCATATCACCAAGCACATTACTATTAGCCTGTACATTGGCGATAACTTGAGAAACTTCTCTGGCATTTCTAGCAAAGCCGCCGCCTGTATTAACTAAGACATCTTTATATTGTGCAAATTGTGCAGTTAGTTCACTGAAACTCATGCCAGTAAATGCAGCTTGTTGTCTTATAGTGTCATAAATGCGCAAATCTTCAGGTAATAATCCCAAATCTATCATTGCTCGCATACTTTTTTCTTGTTCAGTTAAAACTTTAGCAAAGAATGCTGTAGCACCTAATATAGCGGCAGTACCTACCCTGACAGCGCCGGCGATCATGCTAACTCTTTTTCCAACTATCGGTACATTTCCAGCTAACTCAGCTGTTGATTCAGCTAACCCGTCTACAAGTCCGCCTGCAATTTTTTGCATATCAATAATAGAGTTTAATGGATCCAAATCTCTATCAAATGTTCTAAGTGTTTCTGAAACAGCTTTCTCACCGCGTTGTAGTGCTTTTAGAGTTTTACTTGTTTCTTTTTTCAGCTTATCTGCGGCTCGTTCTGTTTGCAATGGATCTAATTGTACGCCAAGTTTACGCATTGCCTGTACCGCTTGATTATAACCGGCAGGATTAACACTTGCAATACTATCCATAGTAGCCTCACTGGCCCATGGGTAAGCTGCGTGTATCATTGCAATTAGATCTTCGTCCATTAACTACTCACTTTATAGGATAAATACAAATAGGATGCATTATATAATGTATTTATTTGGAGAAAACCATGAATGACAACCCTTTAATAAAGGCCTACAGAAAACCAGCAATGTACATCACATTGCCCAGTGGTGGAGAATATTATGATCCAAAGCCGAAGCTTAGTGTAGACGGAGAGCTAGCAATTTATAGTATGACTGCTAGAGATGAAATTATTACTAAATCTCCAGATGCACTGTTTAATGGAGAGGCGACTGTGAGTTTGATTAAAAGTTGCTGTCCTGATATTGCTGACCCTAACCAAATTCCAGTTAACGATCTATTAATGATAATGATTGGAATTAGACAAGCAAGTTATGGCAAAGAGATTGATATTGATATCGCATGTGAAAAATGCAGTGAGATGAACGCAATGAGTGTTGATGCAAACAGACTGATGGCGAGGCATACCCCAACTGAAGTATCAAATAAATTGAAATTGCAAAATGACTTTGTTGTAAGATTAAAGCCTTACACATTAAGTGAAAGAACACTTATGCAAATTCAACAAGTTAAGCAACAAAAAATGATACAGGGCGTTCTTCAATCAAAAGACAACAGTGAAGAACAGCAAGCAAAAATATTTGGTCAAACATTTGTTGAACTAGCTGATTTGACGGTCAACTTAATTACTAACTGTGTTATGTCAGTTAGGATGCCGGATGACGAAGTTATTGACGACAAAGACATGATCCGCGAGTGGTTAAAGTCTATTACAAAAGATGATTATGAATCAATCAAAAAAGTAATTGAAGGTTTGAGCGACAGTGGTATTGATACTACATTTAAAACAACATGCCAAAGTTGCCAACACACTTGGGAAGCTGATGTTGATTTGGACATCTCAAATTTTTTCGTAGGTTGATCGCCACTAGTCAACCGAAAGAGATAGAAAAAATCGTCAATAGATATAATAAACAGCTTGAAGAAACTGAAAGCAATTATATGGATCTATTGATGTATAGTGGATTAAACTTAAACTATCAGGACATAATGTCTATGCCTGTTGATAGCTTGCGAATGCTTGTGGAAAAAATAAATCATTACGAAAACTCAAAATCAGGAAAGCAATTCCTATAGTTTTGTAATATTCTCATAATAATCTTTTGGCCAACTGTCATAGTAAGTTGTAGTGTGCAAGAAACCACGCTTCTGTATAATATCAGCTCTTAACTGAATAAAAACACAATTAGTAAAGTTCTGTACAAAATGTCCGGACTCTGGAGTACTAGTAAAGTACAATAGATCCGGATTTTCTTTTGATAACTCGTCAAGAACAACCTGTACATCAGTTATGTCTTGACCATCAACCCAAGCAATGGCGATCTCATAAGTTTCCTTATCAAACAACTCATATTGTGATTTTAAGTTATCTCTACAATCTAAAAATTGTATCTTGTTGGTTAGTCTTGCCTTACGTGCAAATGGACAAACAGGAAAACCATCGATCTTTTTTGCTTCGACGTCTTGAATAATCCACTCGACAAATTTATCTTGGAATATTTTGAAGTTCATATATTTCTACTCAGAATTGTGACAATGTAAATTGTACTGTCAATATTTATGAATCTTATCAAATGCTCTACGAGCATTATATCTTCTTAAAGCTATCGCTTTAATCGATATATTACTTTATTATTAAAGTTCGAAAAAATTATTATGATATAAAAATAATGAACATATTATATAATCGTTCATTTATTATATCATTTCCTTGAAGTTTATTCACACTAAGCCTGGTTTTGGCCTAGTAATGAATAAACAATGATTGGTTATTTCCCGTCATTATTACACACATCATATTAACAAACCAATTATTGGGGAGGCGGTTACGCTGTACCTCTATTACATGCTGCCTTGGTAGCACAGACTATAGTGTTTTTTGCCAATATGACAGCTAAAAACAGTCCATCAAGTTCCAAGTGTCAGGAGAGCTTGATCTTTTATTCACACATCTCTGTGTTACAACCTTTTAGACAATACAAAAGCACTCTCGCATAGGCAAGGTCTTTTAGGCATCCGGCGATTAAACCGGGTAGTGTATTGAATCGGACAACTGAATAGCCCATTGCTTACCGTCTCTATCAGGAACGGATTCGCAGCACGATAATATCTGGCGTGCCAACCTTATGATCAGTTTTTAAGGGAGTTTTGAGATGGTCTCTAGCAGTTTTTGTTTTTTTGTAGCTGTTCTGTTAGTATATGTGAGCCATGTACACGGACCTGTATGTGTCCGTTATAATAATCGTCTGATTCTAGTACTTTTCTGGTAAATTGTTCTCGTGCCTCAATGTAACTGCATTCTGCTTTGCTGTTACAATAAAATAATATTTCTCTTGTGAAGTTTTCGGTGCCTAAAGTTTCAATATCTGTTGTTAGTGCGTTTGATGAGCCATAATATGTTTTCCAGTCTGAGTCTATTTTTGATTTAATTTTTTTTCTAACTTTTTTGCCATTTTTTTGTGTGTGCATCTTGTATTTTGTTTTGGAAAACTTAGCTAGTTTCTTCCCAATATACATTCTGCCTGATTGTGTATTCGTGATTAAGTATACAAAGCCAGCGCAATCTTCCGGCAACTCAGTAACTGTCTCTCCGCTATACGTCCAAGGTAACAAATTGTTTCCTATAATATCTTACGATACTACACTTCTTCATTATCGTCAATAACTCTTTTGAGTAATTGCCATATATCTATCCCCACGTCTTCGTGAGATTCTCCCAACATAAGGTGTCGGTCACGTTGTCCATATTTGCGGCGATAAACTTTTTCATTATCCCGCTCATATATCCATTTTGAGTTAGGCATCAACGATTTCTACTTCAGTATTGAAAGTAGTAAAGCCGTTTTCTTTAGTAACTTGCAATACGTTATTTACCCTTCCTACAAGCTCATCTCGGTGTGAGATCAGCAAAATATTTTTATATCTTTCTCGTTCCATTTTCTTGAGAACGCCCAGTGCGCTCTCAACGCCAATTGTATCCATACCACTGTCAACTAGCTCGTCAATACAAACTAAGTTAATAGGATGGTTCATACTTTCAAACACATCACGGAATGCCCAACTAAGTCCTAGGATAAGTCTGTTACGTTCTCCACGTGACAGGTTATCAAAATCTAAGTCTTGACCAAGTTGAACAATGCTTACATTTAGATCGCTTTGGAATTGCACTTCGTGCGGTAATCCAAGTTTAGTAATATAGTATTCCAAACGGTTGTTCATGAATTGTAAGTTTTGTTCAATAATCTTTTTACGAATAAAGCTATCCTTATTAGTTAGCAATTTAAGAAGAAAGTCTTGGTGCTCCTTGAGCTCAGTTAGTCTATTTACTTCAGTCCAATCAAGTTCTTGTAACCCGGTGTTCTTTAGAGCATCAATCTGATCAGCATACGGATCAGTTTCGCTTTGGGCGTTTTCTAAGTTATTGTTAGTTTGTTGGATTTTATTCTGATGCTCAAATGCTTCTTGTACTGTGTTGTACTCAATGTGAGGTGCAGAACCAAGTTCACCAATCTCTGCAACAACAGCTTCATGTTCTTGTAGTTGTGTATTATTAGCAAGCAATTGCATGGTAGCTTCTTGCTTTTGTTCTTCTTTTGCAGAGAGGATACTTTCTTGTTTATCATCGTGCATTTCTTGACCGCAAGCATAGCAAGTGTGTTCTTTAAGTAACTTGATTTCATCATTAAGTTTGGCGATAACTTTTTCTTGTTTCTTATCGTCAGAATTGAGACTATTAATCCATCTCTGCGCTGTTTCAATTTTAGACTTATTTTCATTAAATTCAGCAAACGCAACATGTGCTTGTAGTTCTTCTTCAATGTCGATATGTTCTAGTGCAAGTAAGTCTTTCTTATATTCATCGATATTTGATTGTTTCTTCTGCTGCCAGACACGTTGGCGACGTTCTAAATCAGTAATACTCTTGCCAATTCTTTCGTTAGCTTCTTCAGTAGCACGAATACGATATGTTTCTTCTTGTATTCTGTCTTTGCTTTGTTTGACAAGATCTTTCAGAATATCAGCTTTTTCAGACAATTGAGTAATACCCAAAAGTTGTTCAATCAACTCACGTTGATCATTTGCTCGCATACTGAGAAACGGTTCAGTATATGTATTAAGTGCAACAATGTGTTTGAACATTGTGTGACTCATGCCCAAAACTTTTTCAATAGCAACTTGGCTCAGTTTACCTTCGCCTTGCATTTCGTCAGTTGCACCTTCCATATTGTTAATATCGTTAACTAGAAACTTAAATAAGTTAGGCTTGCGTCCACGTTCAATACGATAGTTTGTGCCATCTTTTTCAAAGTCAACAGTAACAACCATTTGCTTGTTGTTTGTCTTATTGACTAGGTTATCTTTTTTAATATTATATAGTGCATTACCAAAAAGGGCAAAGCTAAGTGCATTGACAATTGTTGTTTTACCAGTTCCATTACGTGAACCATCGCCACCCAAGTCAATATTATTGCCCAGTACAAGTGTTAGTCCGGCAGTGTCAAACTGTACAGCTTGAGTAACATTACCTACACTCATAAAGTTTTTAACAGTGATATTTTTGATATTCAATGACATTAATTATGTAATCCATTATAAATGCTAATAAGCAAATCGTTTCTAATTGTATTACTGTCGATAGCATTCAATTGATTGAGAACAATTTGATCTACGTTTTCAATTTCAATTTCAGCACCAGTGTTCCAGTCTTGTGTGTGTTCTTCTTTTTTGCTGGGCAACAATGTAATCTCACGGAGATTATACTGTTCTGCAAAAGTCTCCTTGATAAAGTTAGCTTCTTCATATGTGATGCCAACGTCAAGTGTAATACGACAGTGTGTCTTATTAGACAATATTTCTTCAGGATTGTCAATCAATTTAGATAAGTTAATTGTACGATATTTTGGTGCATCTGTCCAGTTTACAAACTCTGGCTCATGGCCCCATTTGAGGAATGTGATACCACGTTCATCATCCCATGCATCAGCATAGTTATGTGGAAAGCAATTTCCAGGATAAATGATGTTACCACGTGTTTGCCGTTTGTGAAAGTGTCCACTGAACACCTTGTCAGCTTTGTTTAAATCATCTGGACGTAAGCCGTGCCCGTGATCAGGCATTTGTACCATAGCATTCATAAAGAAGTGCGGAAGCTCAAAGTGACCAAAGATATACTTTACGTTTAGTTCTTTTAGTTTCTTGTGTTCGTCCTCTACTAGCCATGGAACGAAAGCACAGTCATCAATAATTTCAGTACCGTCATTAATCATATGAATATTGGGATACTTGTCAACCATTGGAATACTATGAATCTCACGCTTTTCACGATAATACAGGTCGTGGTTGCCAGTGATCATAATAACTTCATCAAACGCATCATTTAAGCGTTGCAAGTTACTTGTGGTATAATTCATTGTACTGACATTAATGCTGGCTCGATTGTGATGCCAGTCACCCAAAAACAAACATTTTTTAATGTTTCTCTTGTGTGCTTCTTCAATCATCCAAATAATGAATTCTTCACAATCAGTATTGTGTACTCGTGAGTTATTTTTCATACCGAAATGTATATCGGTAAAGATAACAGCTTCATCAAATAACAATTTTATTCTCCGTCTTGCTCAGTTGTTTCAGTTTTATTTCTTAGTTTTTCATCTTCAATAGCAATTCGATCCTGTTGCGCTTGCCATTCTGCTGTAAATGTTCTAGTGCTAGAGGGGTTTAGGCCGCCTTGTTCTAGTAAATCGTCTCGAATGTTTTGGCTACGTTTTTCTAAATTTAGTACACGAGTAAAGCTATTGTTGATAGCCGCAGTATAATAAGCAAATGGATTTTGTGACTTCAATTCATTAAATTGTAAACCAATCTGTGTTAACTGTAGCAATGCTTGCCCACGCATTTCATCAACATATGTATAACCACGCCAGTTGCCACGCATACTATAACGGTGACACAGCATCATATACATTTTAGCAAGCCTTTCATTGGTTTTTCCGTGATCTACGCTAAATTGACCATTACCAATCCCGCCTTCCCAATGACTGCGAACTACTTCATCCCATTTACCATCAACAAGTGCAATGTGTTTAAATGGGGGGAAGTTGCAACGACTGTGATTGTCAGCCACTGTTTTTGGGTTGTTTTTGCGTTTTTCAAGAGGAACATGGTCAAATGTCATTACACGAATAACCAAGTCTTCGTCAGCAATAGATTCCATACTAACTACAAAGTCAGCAGCTCTGGGTTTAGTTTTACGATCAAGCTCTCCACGTTCCCAACGCTTTACTTCAGCTTCATGTGCTTGTTTCTGCATACGTGATGCACGATTCTGCCTCGCTTCATCAATATGATCTTTTGTAATTTCTATGTCACCTTCAACAATTAAGTCAAAGTAAAAGTACTTGTCGTCTTTTACATAACTATAACTCATTTTAGAATTATGAATTTCTTTCAACAATTCTTTGTTTGATAGATAATGATTTTTTGCCGCCATCAGAACACTCCTTAGTTTCATACATTCTAGCGTGTTTATACTTGACTGTCAACCGGTTTCTTTTTATACTAAATACTAGTGGAGATAAGCCATGATTATTAGTGAAATTTTAAAAATAACAGAAAATGTAGACAATGCTGTAGTGTTCTATGGTGGACGGTTTCAGCCTATGCACCAAGGACACCGTGATGTATACAAACATCTAGTCAATAAATTTGGCTCGGATAACGTATTCATTGCTACTACATTCAGTCAGAAAGCACAAAAAGCACACAGTGCTGGGGACTTTAGTGAGGATCCGTTTACATTCGATGAAAAGAAAAGTATTATGTCAAAAATGTTTGGTATACCTGCAGATAAGATTGTCAACAGCAATCCATACCGTAGTGAGCCTACCACTGTGGGAAGAGACAACAACAGCACTGCTACTATATTGGTTTATGGTGAAAAAGATGCTGGAAGACTAGGCGGAGGCAGTATACAAAAACTGCCAAGTGATATGTCACAACTAACACCTCATAGTGACGGAACAATCTATGCTTATGTGGCACCTCTTATGCAAGGTGGTATGAGTGCAAGCGATTTTAGAAAAGACATGGCTAGCGATATAGATCAAAATAAAAAAGCTGATGCTTTCCAAAAGTTTTTTGGTAAATTTGATCAGGAAATATTTAATTTTATCGAGGATAGGTTAACATGAGCGGCGGAGTAAGATGGAGTCAAAGAACAACATTAAAGACAAAGGATGCCAGTTGGCTATCCGGTATATTGGCTCCTCTAACTAAAACTGGCAACGGCGTTAACTTCCCTTACACTCCAACAATCAACATGGCGCACAGTGCTAATTATGGATCATATGATATAGCAGGGTCAGTATACCAGCCAAATTATTATGTTAATACTCCCAATCCACAGATTGATTTAACTGCAACATTCACTGCCCAGTCTAACACCGAAGCTGAATACACTGCTGCCTGCTTGCATTTTTTCAAAAGTGTACTCAAGGGAGATTACGGACAACAAACACGCAGTACTAGTGGAACCCCTCCGCCTGTATTACTTCTAAGTTCTTATGGCAGTATGCACCTGGAAAATACTCCTGTAATTTTGCGTAGCTTTAACTACACATTGCCGGAAGATTTAGATTATGTTACGATTGAGACCGATGGGCAACTACAAACATTACCAACCCAGTTGCTGGTGAGCTTGAGCTTTACGCCACAGTACCCACCAACCAAGGTTAGAAAAGAATTTAATATCAATACCTATAGATCAGGAAAAGCTGGAGGATTTATGTAATGGCATCGTATCGTTCAGACAGTGCATATAGAAATACTCCGAAAGTAGAAGGCAAATATCTCGACATTTATGAATCTACAGTCACTAACTTACAGGAATATAATCTAGTTGAGAAGGAAATATCTCCTAAATATCATCAACGCCCAGACTTAATGGCACATGACTTGTATGGAAATTCAAAGTTGTGGTGGGTGTTTTTAGAATTCAATCAGGATGACTTGGAAGACCCTATACTTGACTTTGTGTCAGGTTTAACTATTTTAGTACCTACAAGGTTTTCATAAATGACAGTTAGAAGTGTAAGAAATAACAATCCAGGAAATATTGAAATGGGCAGCTCACAATGGGTTGGCGCCACACCTGGTACTGATTCTAGATTTGAAACGTTCGCTACGCCAGAACACGGTGTACGTGCGATGACAAAGACACTTTATACATATCAAGACAGACATCGCTTATCCACTGTAAATCAGATGATTAGTCGCTGGGCACCTCCGTCAGAAAATAATACAAATGCGTACGCCAGTCACGTAGCAAGTGCAATGGGAGTAGACCCAAATCAACCAGTTGATTTAAGAAATAATCCACAGTTAGCGGAACGCATGGTAAGTGCGATGATTAGAGAAGAAGGCGGTGCAGAAGCTTCTACTTACTTTAATCCAGATGTAGTTGCTGGCGGCGTAGCACTTGCTAATAATCAGACTCCGCCACCACCTCGCACACAGGAAGAAGATCCAATATTATCTGAAACAACAGGCACAGTGGGAGTTGATCCAGAAACTGGTGATTTAGTTGAATATGGTGTAGAGCCAGTTAATAGAAATGTTGCTACTGGCTTTGATGGATCTAAAGTACAAGAAAATTGGTTAAGTACAGTTAACTTGGGAACATATAAATGGACATTGTATCTAGTAAAGAGTAGTGTGTGGAATAGTCCGGAATCATTAAACAATGATACGTCAGTGTTAAATGCAGGTAACGCATTAATTATAGCTGAAACTGGAGTTGACTCTACATTTAATATTGAAAATATGCTAATGTTAACCAGACTTATTGAAAGCTCTGGTGACAACAGCGCTGCACTTGGAACATTTCAATTTGATCTAATAGAAACAATGGGCTTTACATTTGTTGATAGACTACTAGTATTTCAGAAAAGTTTCTTCCCAAGCGGCGGTATACCAAATGCGTTGTTTGTTCTCAAATTAGAGTTTTTGGGAAAAGATGAATATACTGACAAGTCAATCAAATGGCCTGGACAAAGTATGTTTTATCCCTGTACATTTCAGACAATTAATGCCACTGTTGATGGTGGCGGCAGCAAATATAATATTATTGCTATGAACTCTCCAATGTCAGCATCACAACATGCTACGGTTGCGATAGATCTTAATGTGCAAGGAGTAGATACTATTCAATCATTTGCAACAGAACTCAGCTTGCAATTAAATGAGCATGAGCGAGTAATCCGCGCAGATGCTAGAAATCAAGTAACTGGTCCACCACCAGTTAGAAAAACTTGGAGAGTAGAATTTGATGCCAGTGCTACTAATGCTAGCTTGCCAGACGCATCTGGGCAATCGTTTAATTTAGCAGCACAATCATTTGGTACCACTGCTGACCAAGCAAGTGCTGGTATGTTAAGTGCAAATACTGATGACCCAAACTACCGCGACGCTACTATTAACAGTGACACAAATATTGCAAATTATGTAACTATGCTGTTTACTAGAAACTGCCCCGGGTTTGCCGCATATGCTAGATACCACAGTGAAAATAGTATCAAGTCTCCTTTTATTAATACAGAAGTTGAGATTACGCACGGTGATGGAGTTGATCCAACTACATTTGAGAGAGAAAAGGAAATCATTGTTAAGATTGGAATTATTTGGACATATACTGCAAGGCCAGATAATCCACAGAGAGCCATTGAACAAGCAACCAATTCAGCATATCAAAATGAAAGATTTGGACAGCTTCCTATTGCAAAAGCGTATAGATATAACTACAGTGGAGAAACAACTGAACTCATTGACTTTCAACTTGAATACAATAACCTGTTCGTAGTTGCACAAGATCCTGGGTTTGCAACTCGCTACGAGGAGCCAAGTGGTTCTCACGGATCAGCAATTGTTAACAGTACAACACAGTCAAACCTTGCAGAAGTAAGTGATTTAAATACAACAGCTAGTAGAATTTCAAATGCAACTTACTTGAGTGATGTCAAAATTGACCAGGATGATATTGTAATTGAGATACCAAGCTATAGTTTTCAGTTGCTAGGCGGTAATTTACAAAATGCAAATGATCACAGCGCAGGCAACACTGACGGAATTAATGCAGTTAGAGACTTAATGTACGCAGGCAGAAGTGCAGATTTTTTAGACGTGGAATTCCAGATCAGAGGAGACCCTTATTGGATGGGTACACCAGGTGCAATTTCATATGGCACCACAGAAACATTATTGGAATATGCACGTGCTGATAGTTTAATTGCATTTACAAACTTTCATCCAAAAGAAGCAATGATGGAACCAGGATACCGTGGAAAGGCTGACATGGATTTAGCCAGTAGTGGAGTTTATAGAATTACAGACGTTGAGAGTAGATTTCAACAAGGGCAATTTGTACAAACATTAAAAGGTTTTAGAGATACTAGGACAACTGCATCCTTGGTGAAAAATCACCTAGCAAATTTAACGAGTGAGTAAAAATGGCATATAGAGACGACAATAAAAATTTACCAGGTAGAACAAAACAACAAAGCAGTGGCGGTGTCAATGCCCTGGCTGGGGTGTATACCGCAGTTGTAACAGACAATGAAGATAGTATTAACACTGGCAGAGTAAAAGTAAAAATACCACAATTTGGTGGTGAAGAAGTTAGTAGGCTTGTATTGTTGGTAACTCCGTTTGGCGGAGTAAGCAATGGACGTGAAAATTCTGATGATCCAGCAGATGAAAAAGGAGCTCCTAAAAGTTTTGGAATGTGGCCACAGCCGCCAGCTATCGGAACAGAAGTTTTAGTTGCGTATACAACTGGACGGGAAGAAGGTTTTTTGGTTGGTAGCTTTATAGGCAAAGATAGAAACCACATGATGGGCGGACAGGCTAGTGCAGAAGCATATAATCCTGATGGTACGACTAGTTTTGGTCCAACAGTGGAAAAAAACGTTCATGACAGTAATGACCAATCAACCAAACCTATGAATGTGGAAACGTCAGCAAGATTAAGCCAACAAGGCCTGGCTGGTGATTTAGTTAGAGGCCACAGTGCCAGTAGTGCAAGAAGAGAATCCCCAAGTAAAGTATTTGGTATCAATACCGCTGGCGGACATGTATTGACATTGGATGACGGAGATGCAGAAGGCGGCAGTGCTAATATTCGTCTTCGCAGTAAGAATGGTGCACAAATATTATTGGATGACAGTAATGATATGATATTTGTAACTAATAGTAGTGGTAGTGCATATGTTGAAATAGATAGGGCAGGCATGATCGATGTTTATAGTGAAACCAGTATTAGTATGCATTGTGAAGGTAGTTATAATCTTCACGCCAAAGGAAACATTAATATGCAAGCTGATCAGGGCGTAAACATCAAGAGTGCAGGTGCTGAAGGAATCAAAGTAGAAGCAAGCGTTGGTAGTATCGATCAATATGCTGAGACAAATATCAATATTAATGCAGCCCGAAGTACCAACATATTAAGCAAGCATCATGTTGAAACTGCAAACATGATTGACATGAATGGACCACAGGCTATGACGGCAAGTAAAGTAACAATGCACAGTCAAGTAGCCAACAAGGGAGTTGCAGAGAGTGCAGTTGAAAGAGTACCAGAGCATCAGCCCTGGGATGGCAAAACAAGCCTTCAGGAAACATTTAATACAAGCAAGGGAACGGTGTCATAATGGCTAGGATAGTTTTACCAAATATTGTAACCGAAAAGGACCTTATTGAATTTGATTTGTTTACAGTCAAAGATCCAGACGCAGTCAATGTTCTTTTACCATTAAATGAATTGGAAGCAAGTGAACTTTCATTAAACTTTTCTTTACGTCAGACTCCTTGGAGAGGGTATAAAAACACCAACCCTGTAACCAAGTATTCACAAATCGGATATGGTACATCAAAGGATTTGGACAATAAATTGGGATTAACTGAAAAGCAATCTTATAGTTATTGGATTGAGAATTATAAAAATGCAGAAAGAAAGTTTAAACGGCTTTTTCCTCTTGACTTTCTAACACAATCACAGTATGATGGATTAGTAAGTCTTTATTTTTCTACTGGTAGTTTTGATAAAGTTGGCACTGAAGATCGAAAGTTTGATTTGTCTCTGTTTATAAAAAACAAACAATGGGAATATTTTGCAACTGCACTAACAATGAGTGGCTCAAATAGGATGATAAGACAGGGCGAAGCAAAAATTATAATGCTGGGCGACTATGGTCCATATAAAGATAGAAGTTTAATCAAAGAGCAAGGCCTGCAGGCATTAAGAAAAAACTATCCTGATAACTTTACTGATAGTATTAGTAGACAGCAGGCAGAAAATATATACTATGAAAAAACTGGAAGATTTTTACCTAAAATGACATTGTCAAGACAGCGAGAAGTGGTCAAGGTAAATACATAAAATAAAAAGGAATAACACTTGCCTAGCGTACTATTACTTAACGCAGATGCACAACCACTAACGTATCTTCCACTAAGTACAATTAGCTGGCAGAGTGCAATAAAGGCTGTTTTTTCCGATAAAGCGAGAGTTTTAGAAACATATCTCAGCCATGAAATACGCAGTGCTAACTTTAAGATGCAAATGCCCAGTGTTATCATCCTAACAAGATATCACAAACAACCCCAAAGAGCAAAATTTACCCGACGTAACTTATATGTAAGAGATAATTACCAATGTCAGTACTGTGGTGATAAATTTAGTCATGGAGATCTGACAATCGATCATGTAATTCCCAAAAGCCGAGGCGGCAAGTTAATCTGGGAAAATAGTGTAACTTCGTGTGGACCATGCAACGTCAAAAAAAGCAACAAGTTACAGCGTCCTATCAAAAGTCCACATAGACCTAGTTGGCATGAAATCAACAATGCAGCTAGAACTTATAATTTAACAATTCCTGATGAAATTTGGCAACAATACTTGCAATGGCCAGAAAATTTACTGTCCATTAATAAAAACATGGCAGACTTTCCAGCCTAAAAAACCTTAGATTCTTTTAGATAAATATCATTATGAAGAAGATAATCGGTTATACAACAGTTGGCGAGCGATATGATGCTAGATATCTAACAGATCTAGAGCTTGCAAAGCAGGATTTAAAGAATCATTTCAATATCCGCAAAGGTGAGAAATGGACTAATCCTGAGTTCGGTAGCAATCTACCGTTATATGTATTTCAACCACTTGATGATCAAACACTCTACCTCATTGAACAGGATGTCAGTGATGTAGTTACGTTTGATCCGCGGTTTGATTTGATAGATAAAAATGTAACAGTTGTACATGATGCTGGGGAAGTAACAGTGAGTATTAAGTTAATGTATTTGCCCACAACCACTGCCACTGATTTGATATTAAAATTCGATGACGAATTTCAGGAAGATAAAGAGTTTTAAACATGGCACAGAAAACAAGACAATCTAGAATGTTTGCAGCAGAGGACTATGCAGCAGTTTACGATTCATATATTAATGCTGATTTCCAAGCGTATGATTACGATACGATTAGAACATCAATGGTTGATTATGTTCGTAACAATTACCCAGAAAATTACAATGACTGGATTGAAAGTTCAGAGTTTGTAGCAATACTAGATTTAATTGCTCGCTTTGGTCATAGTTTAGCATATCGTAACGACATTAACAGCCGCAACAACTTCCTGAGTACGGCTCAACGTCAAGAAAGTGTATTTAAACTCGCAGAATTTTTAGGTTACCAACCAAAACGCCCTCTTCCTGCATTTGGTCAACTAAAGGTAGTAAGTGTAAAAACAAACGAGCCAGTTGTTGGCAGCAAAGGCACCAGCCTTGGTGGTCAAGAAATACGCTATGAAAGTTCAACAAATGTTGACAACTTGGATGATTTTATTACAGTACTAAATGCAGCGTTTGCTCCAAGTAACCAAATAGGTAGTCCTAGAAAACAAGCTACTATAAGCAATACACTAGTACAATTTTATAATATTAATAGTATTATTGATCAAATAAACTTTCAGTTCAACGGCAAAGTACAAGGCAGCAATTCAACATTCGATGCAATTGGATTAACATACAACAGCACACAAAAGTCAATTGAAGAAAATTCTCCTAATCCAAATGGCGCTTTTAGCGTAATTTATAAAAATGACGGCAAAGGAATTAGTAGCAACAACACTGGTTTCTTTGTTGGTTTTAAACAAGGATCATTGCAATTTCAGGACTTTCAAATTGACTCAAGTATCGGTGAACAGTCTTTAGATATAAATGTCAACAATGTAAACAACAGCGATGTCTGGGTACAAACAATTGATGCTAATGGCAATCCTCTCAAAGAGTGGACCAAAGTTGATAGTGTGTTTGGTAGCAGTACTGCATTTAACACTATTGAAGCTGGTGTGCGTGACATCTTTAGTGTAAAGACACGCAAAGATAATCAAATTTCAGTACAGTTTGCTGACAATGCATTTGGTAACCAACCTAGTGGTATTGTTCGTGTTTGGTATCGCCCAAGCGCCAACCAAACATATGTTCTTCGTCCTGATGATATTGGAAACAAAAAGATTGCAGTCAAGTACAAGGGTATTGACGGAAATACATACACAATTGCAATTGAATTGCAACTTAAAAATAGTGTACTAACAGCAAGTGAGAGCGAAACATTGGATAGTATCCGTGTTAATGCACCACGAGCATACAGCGCACAAGACAGAATGATTACAGCAGATGATTATAACAATTATCTAGTAAGTCAAAGTGAAGCAATTAAAAAGATTAAAAGCATTAATCGCACACACAGTGGGCACAGTAGATATGTTGACATTACAGATCCAACAGGAGCGTACACTAGTTTGAGATTGTATGCAACAGATGGAATAATCAACAAGGAAGAAGTAACAAAAACACAATTTAGTAATAGTACAGTTGCATCGGTTATTTTTGATAATCAGATAGCTCCGCTGTTATACGATGATGAAGTAATCAATTATTATTATGATGCTAATAGACTGGTGTTTTTAGATTTAAAAGCTGATGAATATGATGGCGCAAGTGACGAAAATGATAGGAGATTTATCTGGGATAGTAGATTAAAAATAAACTCAGATATAAGCACTGGTAACATTGTTAATGACGCTGGCGACGCTGGCGACGACGGCGGCGTTATTCAAAGATTGGGAAATGCAACCAACAATTATATGCGGCATGCCAAAGTTGGATCATTAGTTAAATTAAAACACACGCAAGTAATAGATGGTGAAATAGTTGTAACTGATTATTGGACTAAAATTTCAAGAATTTACAATGATGGTTTGGGTGTAGAAAATAATAATGGTAATCCAACTGGATTAGATAATCGAGGACTGGGGGCAGTTGTATTTGACACACGTGTACCTGATGGCGCAGAGATTGAAATAATTTATCCTCCGTTTACTAGAAAGTTTACTATTTCTGAAAGACAATTGTTTATTGATGCACTATTAAGTAAACGTGACTTTGCAATTAATTACGATTATATCAACACTGAGTGGAGTTTAAATGAAGATCCGGAATTAGATCTTAGTTGGATGATAAAAGTAGATTATGATACAACAACAAACATTAATAGATATATTATTACAAATCGTGTAATTAGATATTCAATTGAAAGTTCACAAATTGAGTTTGGCAATATTGGAAACCAATACAAGCTACAGAGTGAAAGCAATAAAAAGTTTAGAGATCAAATTGATATAAATTCTCAACAAGGCGCTCCATTAGGCAGCTTCTTTGTGTATGGTTATGAATTTGCAGAAAATGGACAAGAGACTGGTGTGTTTAACAACAACAAAGTATTACTTGTTATGAAAGATAAAAACCAAGATGATCGTCCAAATAATCCTGATAGTTTCTTTGATGTAACAGATGGCGCAGATACGCTGTCTGAATTAAGATTAGAATGGACACACGTTCCAGATACAAATGAAATTATTGATCCAAGTTTTAGTAACATTATTGATGTGTTTGTATTAACACAATCATATGACAGTTTATATCGTAGTTGGTTATCTGACAAAAGAACAACCAACCAAGAACCATTGCCTCCAACAGTCACTGATCTAAATCAACAGTTTAAAGAAGTTAATACAAAAAAAGCAATGAGCGATACTATAATTTATCGTCCAGTTAAATACAAAGTGTTGTTTGGAAACAAAGCACCAAGTGAATTACAAGCAAAGTTTAGAGCGATTAAAGTACAAAACGCTAGAATTACAGACAACGAATTAAAGAGTTTGATAGTTAAGAGTATAGAAAACTTCTTTAGTATTGAAAACTGGGACTTTGGCGAAACGTTTTACTTTACGGAGCTCGCGGCACAAGTACATAAAGACTTGTCGGGATCACTAAGTAGTTTTGTAATTGTGCCATATGGCATAGAAGGTTCGTTTGGTGATTTATTCCAAATTACGCCGTTGGGAGATGAACTATTAATTCCCGATGTAAGTATAGACAATATTGATATTATTGATAATATCACAGCAGATAATATTAGAAGTCAGTAAAGGCACATAACATGAGTGATTATGAATCAAAAAATCCAAAGAAAGTCGAAAGAAAAAAGCGTTCTGGAGAATATAAAACTCAATACATAAAGAGCAGTGAACATTTACCACAAGTTTTTCAGACACCAGTTAATCAGAAATGGTTAGACGCATCTTTTGATCAGATGATATCCAAAGCTGATTTGGATGTAATGGCTGATTGGATTGGTAGTAAAAGCGGTAAACATAGAACAATACTAGATGGATTTTTACCTGACAATAGCGAATCACTGAGATCAGTACTACAGTTAGAGCCAGCAATTGTTACTCGTGACGATGCTGGAAAGTTGGACACATTAATTAGTATTGAGGATATCGCCAATAGAATTAATTTAGACTTCGATACTTACAACTATAATGGTGGATATAGCACTCAGGGTTATGTTTTTAATCCTCCTATTGATACTGATAAATTTATCAATTATAACCAATATTATTGGACTACTAACATGCCAGTAATTGAAAGCGTTAACACTGGCACAGTCAATCCAGATGTTATTGACACAATTAACGGAAATATTTTATATAACTTTAGTGATGATAATTATTCTTTTGAACTACAAAACGGCATGCTTATTAAGTTTGACTCTGGTTATGGCGCAGTTGATGGAAATACATACTTGGTAACAGGTGTTGGTAATCGTATTAAATTACGTTTGTATAAAGACACTAATGGAAGAATTGTTTGGACTGATAAAGCACCTAATAGTCAAGTAATTGCAGACTATTGGGATGATATTGGGACCACTACATATTCCAGAGATAATTTGGTATTTAAAACTGGTAGAGAAAAAATAATTAGCTTTAATGCAACACCATTATCTAATACGAACCGTAGTATACACATAAGATTCCTTAATGCTGATAAACAAGTGTCTGAATCAGTACAAGACAACAAAATTATTACCTTTGACCAGACTTGGGATTACGGCAATGTAAGTACGATTGGAACCTTCAATCCTACAACTGGCTTGCCTGAATTGATGGATAATACACTAGTACCAGATGACGATGATGGTACACCTCCAAACGTATGGACATCATACACTGTAAATGCCGATGGGGCTTATGATTTTGGTAATGGTCCAATTGAACTTAAAACTGGCGATGTTATTACATACAGTGTTGATGAAAAGAAATGGTTTAAAAACACTTGGCATTTAGATGTCTATCGTGTATTTTTAACGGACATTACAGATTCTGGTAACCGTGTAGATTTAATTACATTAGTGGATGCAGAAACAGACGCAAACGGAAACGTTGTTCAATTTATTCCAGGAGATTTAACACCTACACAAAAATACTTGGTGGAAAAACACCTTCAAGGCTGGGACACAGAAAATTATGATATTGAATATAAACTTAGCGAACTAAAAGAATATATCGTAATGGATACTCGAGATCCAAAAGCAACTGCTTGGAGTAGATTGAATCATTGGGTACATATTACTACACTTGATGAAGTTTGTAAGCTCACTGGTACATCGAGTGTTGATATATTAAGCCAAGACAGAAAAGCAAAGCGTCCTATTATTGAATTTGATTCACAACTGAGATTATTCGCACACACAATTGACAACCAGCCTTCAGATATTGATATCTGGAAGGGACCGATTGACTTTGTGTTAGACGAGGTATCTGAATCTGAGAATTTATCTACCGGACAAACATTTATTGTTCCAAATGATAATAAAATTTATACAGTGGGTAACTTAATTCCATTAACAGTTAACGACTTTGATACTGTATTGGTATTGAATGCACTAACTGATGCCAACCGCACAACATATGTTAATCAAGATTTATACTGGAATACTGAGGTATGGAAAGTCGGACAGCCAAAACTAACACAAAACCAAGCACCACTGTTTGATCTAAGATGCCAGTTTAGAGCTAGCTTAGAAGATCAAAATGTATACCCTGGTACTGACTTTACAGGAAGTAAAGTATTTGCATACAAAGAAGCAACTGGTACACCAGATCCTGAATTGGGATTTCCAGTGGAATATAGAGACAATGGAATATCAGCAGAAATTGTATTTTCAAATGAACTGCAAGCACAGCGATATACATACACTGTAGTAAACAGTCAAAATCAATCAATTGGCTCTCGCCGAGAAATTCCTGGTTACTATAGCTATATCCAAAGAAGCACAACTAAAAATAATTATATTCCTTCGTTCAAACCACTGGGCGCTAAAACTGAAATACAGTCACTTGTTGAAAATCCATTCTTGCCGTTAACATTTGATATTGGATATAGTAGTTGGAGAACAAACAATGAATTTTTGGTTACTGTAAATGCACTTGATAGAATGAATATAGAAGAACTTTATATTGATGGTGTATATCACGATTATAAAATACCTGATCCTAAATTAATCGTAGGTAGAGATATAACATACAAATTCCACGACTTAGTTGGAAATGATGTGGCGTCAGGCATTAAGTTATACGACAAGGATGACAATGAAATTACTGATCCATCAATTGTCTCGTATATTGACGAAAACAACGACGGCTTTGCTGAAACAATGTGTGTTACATTTGACAGCAACAGTGCAGATTTTTATCACTATGGTTACGATAGTCGACCAAAAGGCACTATTAGTGTAGTGGATAGTACTGACTCGTTATACCACAAGGTATATGTAAATGGGCAGTATGTAAATGCATCAGAATATACTGTAACTGAAGACACAATTGAGTTACCAACAAACCTACTGGAGTTTGGCTACTTGGTTGATGTAGAATACGTCAGTAATGATTCATCAGCTAGTTCATTAGACGCACGTGTTCCTGAAGTACACACTCACAATGCAAAAAACCAAATTATTTCAGAATTCACAATTGGTGAAACTACTGCACACTGGCAGAGCTTGCTACAAAATACAGTTGGGCTTGAAGGCCAAACTCACGGAAAAAATAACTCACACAAAAGACTCACAGTGAAAACTAACGGCGGCGAAATATTCCTGCATAATGATATCAGTATCATGCATGACATGACATACTCAGATAAACGAATCGACATTAACGAAGCACTGTATGAACAAGGCAGAGATTGGGATAGTTTCAAGTCTAGATTTGCTAATCAAGTGAGAAGATTGTATCAAGTTAATGCATATAATTCAGTAAGTGAGTTGACAAATGCAGCAATTGATAGTATAACAACAACACGCCGCGGCGGAGATCTGTATCGTAAATCTAATATGGCATTTACGTTTGATGATAAAATGGAAAAAATAGATCTAACTGGGTCTAATCAAACATTTACTACAAGGTTTGCATTTAATACAGACTTGAACCAGAAGGACCACGTGTACGTTTACCTAACAGACAATCGCGACAATAACGGACAGTTTATTACAAGAATATTGATTGAAGGTGTTGATTACACAATAGATGGAAGTGAAATAACATTAAATATAACAGCTATTGGAAAAACAAATTTACTTCCATATGTTACAGTTTATTGGCATGGTATGGATTATGATAGTTATATTCCGCCAAGCATGGCTAAATTGGGACTGTCATTTCCAGTACAGCCACACATTAACAACAATGGCATTGTTGGACATGATGGCAACTATTACTTTACTGACAGCTCACGTGAATTAGAAAACATGCTGGATGAAAACTTTGATCCAGTAGCAGCAGCAATTTATGATCTTGAAATTAGAATTTATAATGGATTGACAAGGTTTGAAAGATATGAAACACCGTATCGCTTTTATCCAACACAAAGCCGCAGCACTTGGTATACACTACAAAAAATTGACAACTATCTTGAAAAGTATTTTGCAATGTGGATGTCAGACAAGGGATATGAAAGTTTAAATGTTGATACATATTATGATGCAGGTAATCCACGTACATGGAATTACAGCACTATAGAATTAGGTGAACACTTTAGTGGAAACCGTCTACCTGGGCATTGGCAAGGCATATATATGATGCTGTTTAACTGCCGCCGCCCTGACAAGACACCTTGGAATATGTTGGGTTTCGCCCTTAAACCAAGTTGGTGGGACAATCATTATTCATGGGATAATGTTGCACAACGTGCTGAAATGATTAATGCATTTAAAAAGGGTATCATAAGCGAGCCAGGACAGCCAGTTGTCCAAGACACTGTGTATGCAATGTACTATTGGGATTGGGATAATAATGCTCCAGTCGATTCTGTTGGTGAGTTTAGAGAACCAAATCTGGTATTGGGAACCCCAAGTGATATAAATGCTGCCAAACCGTTTGTGTTTGGTGATTGGGGACCAGTAGAAGTTATCTGGAGAAATACAGCCGTTGCACAGGCAATGACTGTTAGTGCAGTATTAAAATTAAATGTAACTGAGGGATTCACAAGATTCTTCCAGCCAGGAATTATGCGCCGTACCAGTGATCCAGATGTTAATACTGATGTGCTGGAATCAACATCAAACCTCTTTAATGCCCAAGACATTTATTACCACGGCGAAGTATATGGTAGAAGTTTAGTGGCGGCTAAAGTTAAATCATCCACTGACGAAATCGGCAGTGATAGTATCTTTAGGGTATTGAGTAGTGATTCTGAAATGCCAGCATTAACTGATATCAATTTAGATGGCAATGGCAAACTTACACATGTCAATGTTACTCAGCGAGGAAATAAATTCACAACAACCGCAGTATCTGATTTTGTCAATTTAGGTAACGTTCCAGCTAATTTCAGCTTTGCTGAAGTGGAAATTGAATTAGCTGAAGTACCACATTATGCACTGGGTATTAACCAAGCGCAGTACAATGCAATTCAAAGAAATCAACACACTGTAAACTTGGAACAAAAATATAAGAATACAGACACACAACTATTGCAAAAAGTAGGCGGATTTACTTCTAAAAACTTAATAGAGATGTCAACTGACAGTAGTATTGATGGTCCTGTGCGCTTATATGATGGTGATTATGAAATTGTTATGGTTGAAGGAACACCAATTAAACTTAATGTTGCTAACATTATTAAAATCACAAGAAAAGCAGGCGGCTTTGAAGTTAACTCAGTAAGCAGCAATAAGCAAAGATTTGAATTTAATGAACCAGTGGTAAATGGTGCAAACCCATATGTAAATCAAGAAGTAGTTAATGGTATACAGGTTAGAAAATACAAACAGTTCAGTACTGTAACTAGTACTGCTGAATTTGGTACAGTATTTGCCAAAATTCAAGACACTTATAACTTTATCCGTGGAGTTAGGCAATTTGCTGAGCAGGCTGGTATTGTGTTCCAAGACGACAAGGACGCACTGGCACTTATGTTTGCGCAATGGGCTGCTAGTTCACAGCAAGGTGATACATACACGGTGGGCTTGGGCTCATCAGTAACTTATAACGTGACGCACGGGTTCATTGCAGAGTTTGACAGTGTTATTGGAAATATTAATACTGTACTAAACAACAAAGGACAAAAGATTGATGTTAGCCAACTAAGCGTAGCTAGATCAAATAACTCAGTAGAGATAAGCCTAAAGAACAACGAAATTTTAGGAAGCATTGGGTTTGCTGAAGTTGATTACGAGCATGGAATTTTACTAGCTAATACAACACAGTTTAACCGTAAAATCTTTGACGATGTTGTTAATGCCAGATTCTATAAAATGTGGCTACGTGGCGAAAGAACAAAGGGCTGGGTTGGTTCAAGAACCGCACCTGGTTATTTGGTGCATGATGATAGTATCACACCAAACTTCGATACAACTGCACATCAAATTGATTATTTTTACCGTGATGATATTGAATTATTCAATCGTGGACAGGCCAAAGCTCAGCAAATTACGAATGGTAATTTTGATAGAGATTGGGTGAACGCATTAAATCCATCAGACAGTACTATGGCAAAACTCTACAAGGGAATTATTAGAGAAAAAGGTACTAACCAAATCATAAACAAACTCAACAGAGTTAACTTAGTTAATACATACACCAGTACTGTTAATGCATATGAAGAATGGATGTTCAAAAATGGATATCTTGGAGATATGACACAGAGAAATTCAGTTGAAGTTGAATTCAAACAAGCAAAAATTCAAAGTGAACCTTACACTGTTAATTTTGCAACGACAGACACAGTCTATGTAAATGGTGATGCTAGTGATGTTCTGTTTTCAAGAGACACATATGCAGAAAACCTAGAAAAACAAAAGTTACCAACTGCTGGGCCAATACTGCACGGAGATACAACATATATTGTTCCCGAAATTGATAACTTAGAAACAATTTTTGATAACAATGCTGACTATGCAACTGTTCCAACTTGGAACGGACAAACAAGTTACAAGCGTGGAGATTATATTAGATATAATGGACATATGTGGAAATGTAACGTTGATTTTATTGGATATACACGAATTAATCAGGAGATATTAGTTACTGGCGCTGCATTTGATCCAGAATTTAAATACAGAGACACTACTACTCACCCCAATGATCCAAATGCCGTAATTGACGGCGTGAGTGTGTGGTTCGATGAGACTACAATCTCATATAACACTGCTGTGGCAACCGGCACTACTATTGATCCAAGTATTCTTAGTTCAAGTAATATTGTAATTAATAACAGTCTTATAGAGCTAACAAAAACACAACAAGTAGAAGTATTGGATCCAAGCGCACCTTATGGTGGAGATCCTTATGCGCACTCCACTGGCACCACTATAGCAGATAACACTGGACTAGAGTTAGTGATCGACGGGGTAACTATTTCTCTAGAAACACCCACGCACCTAGCGGGCTCAGCACTTACGGGTAACGACATCGTGGGTATTATAAACGATGTAGGCGTTGCAGATATTACAGCATCATTAGCACTGTCTGACACAGCAATTGCAATTGTTAAATCAGCTAATGGTGATATTAATGCTAGCTTTACTATTGGTGCATCTATTGCCAATGCCGAACTTGGATTTGTAGCAATGCAATATAATGCGGTGACTACTTTTGAAACACAGCACGTACTTATGGATGCTGATTATATCGTGAATGCTATTAATTTAGCACAGGTTACAAATGTAAGTGCAAGTAATGTAAACAACGCAGTGGTGGTTAGCGAGTTACCAACATCTAACACAACAGGCGCTAGTACTTTAGATATCGGTGGAACAGCAGGACCTTTGCTTGGTCTACCAGCTAATACTTTGTTCCCTTCATCAGTTAATCAAGTAACTTCAACGGCACAACAGGCCGTTGATAAAATAACACAAGTTGGTATTCCTGGAGTAACTGTTATATTAGTTAACGGCTATATTCAGATTTCATCAACCAACCAAACACTTAACTTGGGACCAGTGAGTCCCACAAACGAATTTAACCAAAAGGCAGGTATTGCTGGAGGAGATTATTTTGTTTCGATTGAGGAAATTCCTAATGTATTTGATTCAGATGATTGGATCAAATCTGATGCTGAAGATAGTGCATTGTTTAACATTTGGGTATTGGATGACAGTAAAATGGTGTCAGCAACCAGTGCAACAAATGGCATACAAAGTAAGTATTTTGGGTGGAATTTATTACAGGTACAAAATACTGGCATATACCAAAACATAAGTGGAAAATATGGAATGTTTACTACTGACGATGATCCAACATGTAGTATCTGTGCCGGCACAATGTCAAGCGATGGTAATGATGCCCGAGTTACAGTAAACATTGATCACAACCTTAGTGTTGGAGATTATGTAATGTTAGTCAATACAACAACTGTTCCAAACATTGATGGTATACATCGTGTAACACGAGTTGGTGACATTAGCGAGCCAAAGAGTTTCTATATTGATAGATTTATCGAAGAATGTGGCAGCGCACCACAAGTGTTTACACTACGTTCAGCACGGTTTACTACCCATGACGCAAGGATAGCTTCCCAAACAAGCACATCCCATAATTGGAACCATGGGGATTTAGCATTTACTGATGAATCATCGAGCGGTGTTGTTACATCAACAACCGTTCATTCCTGGGATGCTAATAGTCTTCAGTGGAATATAGTACCAGGAAGACAAAACTTTACTCGTGCAGCAAATGACGTAATTGAAAACGTGGTAATTTATGATGGTGTGCAGCAACAAACACAATTGCAGTTGGAAGTTTATGATCCAATAAGAGGCATTATACCTGGTATTGCGGACATAGAAATAGATCAAAAATCACCAGTTGACATTGCATCTTATACACACAGCACAGACTCGTTGTATAATGTTTCTGAAACATCAGCCTGGGCAGAAGACGCCTTGGGTAAAACTTGGTGGGATACGAGCACAGTTGTTTATTATGATTATGATCAAAGTGACAACAATTATCGTAGAAACTTCTGGGGCAAACAATTGCCTACCAGCAGCATTGATGTTTATGAATGGACAAAAAGTTCTGTTCCGCCAGACGAATGGGAAAATGCCAAGCAAGGTAACATTAGTATTTTTGGTCAGCCAGCAGAGGGCGAAGTGTATTCTGTTTATGACGAAAACCTACAGGAAAGTTTATATTATTATTCACAAGTTGAAGAGTACAATAAAACAACAGTAAGCTATAGTACAGTTTATTATTTCTGGGTTAAAAACAAGACGACATTACCAAATACTAATAGAAAACTATCAGTACTACAAATAGCTAACATGGTCTCTGATCCAACAGCGAATGGTATTAGTTGGGTAGCTGCTATTTCAGCTACTGATATTATTGTCAGCAATGTTCATTATTATACAAATGATAATACTGTTTTACAGTTAAATTTAAAAGAAACTACATCAGCACACAGTAGTTGGGACGCAGTTAAAGAAGAAAAAGATCTAATAAGTGACTATTGGTTTATTGGTTTGCGTGACAACTTAACTGGCTTACAGAGCGGTACTGGTATCGAATTCCCCAACACAGCATTGCACAAATTTAACCGCTATGGCGACAACAGAGAAATCGGCCAAGGTTGGTTCTTGAATACACTTGAGGCCAGAAGACAGGCAGTGTCAAGTGCTAACGTAAAACTAAAAAATATCAACGTGGTGCAAGATCTTCCACTAAAATGGAATCGCACAATTGGTAAATTAGGAAAGTACAGTGACATTGGAGTACATGAAAACAATACACCAAATTGGAGTGATGCAACACCTGACTCCAATGGCTTGCGCACAAGACTTGCTGGTGATCGTGTAATAAGTGAATCCAAGGTTTATGAAGCACAGTCAGATTTTGTTAGTAATATAGATAACCCACGCCAAGATATTGAAATCAATGATTGGAAAATGGTAGGCCAAGTATATGACTTAGCTGAAATGTGGGACTGGGCAGATTATACACATCCTAGTCATCCGCAATACAGATACCCAAGCATTAAAATCCTATCAAAGCAACAACTTGATACAGTTGACACTGATGTCCATGAAACTGTTGAGTTGAAATTATTTGATCAAGAGCTTCAGTTAGATCGTAGTGAGATATACAACTACATTGACGGCGAGTGGCTGCTTACTATGAAGAAAAACTCAACTATACAATTTAATGACTTTATTTACAATAAAGATAATCTACTAGCATGGGATTCTGCAGGATGGGATAGTAAATTATGGGATGCAGACACAAAAATCTTTGCATACTATATGGTAGAGGCATTACGCAATGATATCTTTATACTAAACCATCAAGATAACTTCAACAAGTTCTTTTTTGATATGGTTAAATTTACAATTAGTTCACAAAAACAGGTTGACTGGGTGTACAAAACAACGTATATTCAATTGGAAATTGAGTCTCAAATCGAGCAACGTGCGAGAAAATATATTCGAAATGGAATAAACGAAATTCAAGGATATGTGAATACTGTTAAGCCTTACCATACCAAGGTAAGAAATGTATTTGATAAACACAGCATAACTGAAGAACTAATGGTGGATATCGAAGAAAGCCATGCTATGGAAATGACACTGAAATTTGATGTATTTGATCAAGCATTTGATGGTCCAATCTATGGTAGCTTGTTTAATAATACGGCTGGTGAAACTTATACTGGTCTGTCATTTAC
>Ga0206124_10000125_pt1 | contig 60170 bp, 11 predicted proteins | sample Helgoland_Spring_3_FD_148671 | JGI IMG/M metagenome (GOLD analysis project Ga0206124, IMG submission 148671) | Pelagic subsurface seawater microbial communities from Kabeltonne, Helgoland, North Sea - Helgoland_Spring_Bloom_20160321_2 | ecosystem: Environmental > Aquatic > Marine > Epipelagic ... | reverse complement strand
CACTACAATTCGTAAAATTAGACAACCAATAACAATAACTTTTACATATACCTATATCATCCGCATTATTATGATTAAATAATATTACTTTATTACTTTCTTTTTTTATTATCTTAATAGCTATGTTATCATACAAATAATCAATATCTTTAACTGTATATGTTGGTTTTAATGGTGGATTAAATGCTAATGTGGATACTAAATAATTAAATATTATATATAATATTATTATTATTATCAATATATATAATATCATTATAATTGTTTATTATAAATATTTTAATTAACCACAATGATATGTACAACCAATAAAAGCTATTTTATACACTTCTTTTAGTCAATCCTAAATCATAAGTGTTTTATACTCATTACTATCAATTAAAAATAACCATACATACTACACTTCAACCGCTACCCAGTTCTCAACATTATAAACTCTTGGTTATCATATATATAATTAGCAGTCTTGAATTTCAAATATACATTTATATTTGTATCATAAGAAATGGCAGTATAAGGTGCGGTTGTAAAATCTATTATATGTATATCTTGATTATCATTGTAAATTAATTCAATATCAGATCCTAAATCTACTCCTGATTGCGCTACTGATAATACAAACTTAAATGTATCACTTCCTAATTTATTTATTATATGCAATGTTGTTGTAATTATTCTTAGTTTTACAGCAGTATTAGATGCAATGTTAATAGTAGCATCCGGTAAAATGTAGTTCCAATCATTAGTATTATTAAACGAATATTGATAATTCACAACAGCTTTATTTAATTCATACATACACCTATATAATTTTGGTAAAAATATTTCAGGATAATCAAATATACCATCTGTATATCTTACTGGTTCTGGTTCTACTTTCCAATAACCATCTGTATTACCTTCTGATTGAAACTTTAAATATCCTGTTGGAACAACTTCTTGTGTTATGGTTGTTATTGATCTCATAAAATATTTTATAACTAGTTGAGGTTCAGTATAAATATACAAAAGTGGATTATTATCTTTCGATATACCTAAGACGGATTGAGAAACCGTTATTTTATAATTACCATTAAGTGTAAAATTATTAGCTTGGTTATTAAAATTAACAAGAGTATTATCCGGAAAATTAACTGCGTATTCTGAAGAAGTCGCAGCAGGACCACCATGTGTAAATGTCAGTGTTTTATATGTAGAATAATCATGTAATGATATAGCAGGTACTAATGTATTAAACGTATATAAATTATATATTTCAGTAGTTGATAAGACTTTATCATATATACGAAACTCGTCTATATGTATTTCTGCCGAAGATGCTATAATCAATTTACCTTCAATTGTAGTTATTGTATTGCTTTTAGAACCTACATCTACACCATCCACAAATAATTTCGTATCTCTGTTATTTATTATTGCTACAATATGAATCCATTCATCCATAGGTGTATATATTATATTTCCATCAGCGTTACTAGCTATTAAAGCTGAAGCAACGCTATTATTTACTATCTGTAAAACTAAGGTATTGGAAGAAAACACTAAATATATGCCATTACCACTAGGTCCTTGGTTAAATATAAAGTCTAAACTATTTATTCTATTGCGTTTTACCCACAATGAGTATGATCTAATAGATGTAGCAGTTATAGATGGAAAATCAGTATTAGTAACTACACTATCATCACTATCTATAATCATACTATTATCAAATTTACTATTTGTGCTATCTATTATATTATTTGTTGATGTATAATCTAAATTATAATTTCCAGTTTCGTCTTTTAATTGATTTGTTTCTAATACAGCATCAAATTTATACCATGCAATTAAATTACATAAATTATTAACAATAGGGTCTGTTATTGTTGTACTAGTGGTTATTGTTTTGGTTATTGTATTGGGATTTTTTATCTTTTCATAATCTAATTTTAATACTAAATCTTCGGTTATTGTCATACTTGTTAAATCACTTGATTTAACATAATTACAGTTTTCTAATACTGTATATAAACTAGTTTCATCTACATAATTACAATTATCTAAAATATCATATAATTTAACATCACTAACATAATTACAATCATGTAATACTTGATTTTTTATATATAAATCTAAATTAGGTAATCCATCAAGATCATTATAATTACTTAATATTTTAGGTCTATTTTTAATATCCTTATAATAAATATTAACATTAGATATGATAAGTCGTTTATCACTATTACCAATTATAATATTATCATCCGTTTCAATAATAATATTATTAATATTAATAATGTTATTACTATTAAAATCTAAATTGTGTCCTATTATAATAGGATTCTTAGAACATACTTCATCAAATAATAAACTATCTTCAATATCATTGTAATTATTATTACCAATTGATATTAGATTACGTGGTATAACATTAGTAAAACTATTATTACCAAATATAATACTATTATTAATAAACTCTTTACCAATTTTATTACCAATCACAATAGAATTATTACCATATAAATTGTATAAAGATCCTAACCCAATATTTTCATAACCATAACATTTAAGATCACTACCGTATAATATATTAGTTCCGCTATCTATTTTATATCCAACACTTAAATCACTAAAATTAATTTTCAAAAAGTAATTAGTTATATTTTCACCTTCACTATAAATATTTTCAGATAATTTATAAACTATTTTTAAATTATATAATATATCAACTGTATTATCTAAAGTTATTACATTATTACTATTATAATTTAATTCACTTGTTTCATCATATACATACTCGGTATCATTTAAAATTATAGCAAACTTATATTTTTTAAACTTATCAATATTAAATTGTTCATATAATGTTATAAATACATTTAAACCTACGGTAAAATCACTTATACCATTTTCAAATATATATTCTATACTATGTTCTTCATTAATTTCCGTAATACTAAATATTTGTTTAAACCAATAAGAATCTTGTAAAACTTCAAAATCATTAATAATAGGATAATATTCTAAATTAATATTTTCTATTTTATCACCAAACAATACTTTAAAATTGTTAAAATTAGAATCAATATATTTATTATCTAATTTAATTGCTTCAATACGATCATAAATAAATATTTTATTATCAGGATGATTAGCAACTTTAAATGTTTTTAAAAGATCTAAATCATCATAAATATATTGTGTAGTGTATTCAAACACATAATTATTTATAATATTAAATACAATTTTATATTCATTAACAATATCATAATTATATCTATTAAGACCAATTAATATTTTAATATTATCATTAATATTTGTTGAATTTATATAATCTTTACCATCTATATAACCATTTTCAATATTTTCATTTAATATAAATATATTAGATTCTTTAATATTTCTAAATCCATATTTAATTAATTCTTCATATATATTAACTCTATTAAATGGATATATATCAATAGTAATTGTATTTTCATTTATATTTGTATCTATTTGTGTATCATAATTAATTAATAAATCTATATAATTAATATTACAATTATTAATATATTCTAGTAAAATCCCAGATATATTAGGATTTAAAATTATATTATTTTCAACATAATATAAATCATCTATCAACGATCTACTTAATTTTTCAATTTTATTTACAATATAATTTTTTAACTTTATTACAAAAAGATCACTTAGTTTTGTTTTATCATTGTTTAATATACGAATAGTCATTTCATCATCACGATCTTGAGTTATCATATATGTCATACTTATAAAATTATCATCCTTAATCTCAATTAAATTAGTATTAATTATACCATATTTTGGTGGTATTTCAATATATATAAAATTACCAATATTATTTTCGCCAATATAAAATAAATTACTAGAAAACATATACCATTCTGTATTTATATTTATATCATATACATCTGTAATATTATTTACGGTTATATTATTATCATTAATTTTAATATTAACACCATTAACTATTATATGATTAATTGTATTCTTAAAATTATAAGTTTCATCATTCCAACTAGCATTGCTATTAGTTATTGAAACATTTTCCATATAAAACACAGTATCATCTATAATTAATTCAGATCCTCTTTTATCAATATGCAATGTATCTTCAAACCAATCCAAAGAAATATAATTACCATATATTTCTGTAATATTAAAATCATTGGACCTATTGTTAAAATTAACAATAATATCATAAGATTTTCTAGATAAATAAGATACACCTTCAATGTTAATAACTATACTAATAGTAAAAAGATCTTTAAAGATATTAGCATATTCTAAATATTGCTCAAGAACAATAGTTTCATTATGATCATACAATCTTTTGGGAACGTAAGAATATGTTGGTAATTTTATAATATAAATTTGAAAATTGTCATTCATATTATTAAATTGAAAATTAATAGAATTATTATCAAATGTAGTATAAACAATAGTAGGTTCAATGAATCTATAAATATTACGTTCATCTAAAGTATATTTAACATCATACATATATGTCATATCATTCTCAAGTTTAATATTACTAAATGTATCAAGCCTAATATCAATTTGTTTATAATTTAAATTATTATTTAAAGATAATTCGGTAGGATTATGTGGAGATTGGTATATATAATTACCTTTAACAATTAAATCATTTAATTTAAGACTATCAATAATATTTTTATTAAATATAGGATCAAATGTATTTAAATAATTTACTGCTTTTAAAACGTTGTAAGATTCTAATTTATTACCTATACTGATACTACTAATAGTATTAATGATATTTGAATTACCAATAACTATAGGATTTTCTTTAATTGAATTATTATTACCAATAACAATTAAATTAGATTGATAAAGATCATAACTAGTATTATAACCACCAATATATATAGTATTAATAGCATTAATAGCTTCATTTAAATTATAATTACCTACAATAGTATTATTAATACTCGAAATTAATTCATTACCAATATAAGATCCGTGAATAACATTATTACTTATATTAGATTCAATATTATTAATACAATTAAAACCTATGATATTATTATTATTATTGTAAATTAACTTATTACCTATTAAAGATCCTATTGTTATAGAATTATTATCAGAAACCAATCTTTCATCACCACCAATACCATTATTAACTATATACACTAAATTAGAAGAACTTTCAGTTAAATTAAAACCATATCGATAACCTATAATAATACTATCATTAATATCAGCACAATTAAATGCAGTATCTTTACCTAATATAATGTTTCGTTCTCCTGTAATATTAGTTCCAGCATCTTGACCTATTTTAGTATTTTCTAATTCTTTTGTAACAAGGTCAATAGATTGATTATAAGTGAAACTAATTTTTTCGGAAGATGTCATATTATTATTAGAATAAATAAAAAAAGAAGTATAAAAACTATTTATATAGGATTAACCTGTATATTAAATGGATTATTTTTTAAAGCACTTAAGGTGTCTTTATCTAATCTATTTTCATAAGAATTAAGTTGTGAACTTTCTTTAGTAATACCATTAACATTGCTATTAGGTGTTGCTTGATATACTTTTTCAACGTTATGCATTTTACGTGGTGCTAAACTTTCAACAATACTTTTATTTGATTTCATATTAATACTTCCATTGTTAATTTTACTTAAACTACTTTGACCACCATTTGGTATATGTCCAGCATCTATTAAGATCTTTTCACGTGTTCCGTCTATTTCAGCATTATCGGTAGCTAAATGCGATATTTGTTCTTTAACATTAGTATTACTAGCACCAATATATTCATTATGTGTTGATTGTTTATTTGTATCTTTAGCAAAAGGTTTGCTTGATAAATAACCACCAAATAAACCTTCCAATATACCACCTAAGAATCCTTCAGATTTATGTATAGTAGTTTCTTTTGTTGTTGTTTTAGCAACTAAATCAGTGCTATATGCTACTGTTTTATAAACAACACCACCTATATTACGATAAACATCTTTAATAGCTACGGTTTCATTTGTAGTAGTTCTTGCTTTATCTTGCATCTCTGTATAAGTTCCTTCACCTGCTTTTACATTTAATTGTTGAGCATCGTGTATTAATGTTTCTTTTGTAGTTGTTTTAGCATCATCTTGAATAGCACTATATGTTCCATCTTCACCTTTAAGATTTAGTTTTTCGGAATCGTGTATAGTTGTTTCTTTAGTAGTAGTTTTAACATCATCTTGAATAGCCGTATATGTTCCATCTTCACCTTTAAGATTTAGTTTTTCGGCATCGTGTATAGTTGTTTCTTTAGTTGTAGTTTTAACATCATCTTGGATAGCAGTATATGTGCCGTCTTCACCTTTAAGATTTAATTTTTCGGCATCGTGTATAGTTGTTTCTTTAATAGTAGTTCTAGTAATGTCATTAGGATCGTGCACAGTAACTGCTTGAGGCATTTGAGGATTCATCATACCTTCTTGTCTAGGCGCATCTATCAAATATTCTTTAATACTATTCTTCATTGTATCTACTAAAGGACTTACAACTGCATTAACTAAACTAGTTAAATTAGTTACAACTGTTTTAGTTTCATAATTATTACGTTCATTATCATATACTACAACATTAGCTTTACCATAATCATCATTTGTATTTTGTAAATTAACCGTATCTTTAGCACCACCGGTATATTCAATATGTCCTAAAGGTGCGTTTGTTTGTTTAATATTTTGATTACTTCTTTCGGTTGGTTTAGTATAAGCACCAGTAGTAACAAAGAAGTTTTCTTTATTTTGTTCAAATGTTCTTTCTGGTAGATTTTTAACAACATTTTCGGTCATAGATCTTTTAGTAACACTATTAGTTTTAGGTCCTTGAAACGGTATTTGAAAAGTTTTACTTGTTTGATCTGTTTTAGGTTTATTTGCTTGTAAATCAGGTGGGGCAGCATATCTTAAAGCATCTGTTTGTTGAAAACCACCAATACCTGCAGAAGAAAAACCACGATTTAAACCAGGACCAACTCTAATTTGTTGTATAGGAAACTCATTATTTCTGGATAAAGGATCAACTACACGTGATTTTAAAAACTCATCATTATTTCGCATTCCTCTAGAACAAACTTGATCATTAATACTTGGCTTAAATAAACAAGGGACTTCTGTTTTTTTCATATATAATGAATCATTACCACTCATACGATCTGTATAATTTGACATTCTTTCAACATCAACATTTTGTGTTACATTACCTTTTAAAAAAGGAACCATATTGTTATGAATATAATCTGATTTTTCCATTTTCATACCACTTAAATTATCATTATTATCTTCAATTTCTGAAAACATTGAAGCAAATGCGGGTCTAGGAACTATTCCAGTTTCCATAGGATTTTGTGCTTTATTATACATTTTAGTTCCACGTATTAATTCATCTCGTTTAACATCTGTATAATAGGTTGATGAATATATATTATCTAAAGAAGACTGTTTAAACATAGTATTATTATTATTAAATAAAAATAAATATTAAAAAATGATACTCATTTTAAATAAAAATTAAAATGACAGAACAACAAAATAATATTGATGAATTAAATCTTCAAATTAGAAATAAATATAATAAAAATATAGAAATATGGAAAAGTCTTGATGATAAGACATTATATGATAAATATATCGAATGTCCATCCGTAAAAAATAAAATTAATAATCTAAAAAAATATCTTAAAGAAACTAATATTACTGAAGAACAAATTAATAATATAAGTAATAATAAAGATTTTTGTTTAGAATTTTTAATTCCACCAGGAACAAAAGGTGCAGTAAGAGGCAATGAGTTTAATAATATTATAAAAAATAAAATATTATCATTCACATTTTTAGATGCAGATTATGATATTCAATTCGAAAAGAAATGTATTAATTTAGCAACAGACGAAATACCAGACTTTTACATTCTAAATACGAAACTTAATAAAGCAATAATTGGTATGAATCAAATATCTTTAATTGGTGGTGGTCATCAAACAAATAGAGCATCAAAGTATATATTAAATAATAAATCAAATGATGATAATAAAACTATTTGTTTAATAGCGGAATATCCAAAATTAATAAAAAGTAAAAATAAAACTTATAAAATATTTTCAAAAGGTTTTGAAAATAACATATTGTTATATCTTTCAGATTTAGAGAGTATTATTAAAGAATATTTCAAAATTGAATAGTATTAACTGTCTTAATTAATTCAGGTTTAGATATAGATTTAGGTCCAACTGTATTATCTTTATCATTAAAATTCAATTTATTGAACTTTTCCAAAAAACTATCTATATCTATATCCTCTTTAACTTTAACAAAATAATGACTTTGAACACTTTTATCATCAATTTCTTTATCACATTTTGTAGTATTTACTCCAACACGTCTTATTGATAAATCTGGTTTATCTTCTTTTTTAACAAAAGAAATATATTTAGATATTTCATCTTTTACTACTAAACGTTCTGTAGATTCTTTCTTCCATATTTGAAAAATGGATGGAACATTATGATCTTTATCATCTAATGTAAAAGCATCGTCATCTAAATCAATTGATAACTTTAAATGAAAATCAAGTAAAAATATCTTTTTACAACTGTCTTTTTTAAAACTTTTTGGTAAAATAAACGAAATTGTTGTAGCAAAAGAACAACAATATTTGATAAACTTTTTACACGTAGAAGACTGACGACCAAATGGAGGATTTCCTATTATATGTATAGTGTTATCTTTAATAGGTTCATAATCAAATTTTAAAAAATCTAAAACTTTAATTTCTTCAATATCTGGTTTAATATCAAATGCTAATATTTTATTATTTGGATATTGTTTTTTTAATTCTAATAAAAATGCTCCATTACCAGCAGAAGGTTCAATTATAATATCATCGTCTTTTATTGAAATATATTTACTTATGTTATCTAAACATTCAATAACAATATTATTTTTAGTATAAAATTTATCTGTTGTATCTCTTTTTAATCCTTTTTTCATTATATAATTAATATATATAATATATTAATATCATTTTTAATCAATCTTTTTTAATTCCCGAAATATTTTTACAAGATTTACAATATTTTTATCAATTTTATCAATCTTAACTTCTAGTTCTGTCTTAGATTTAGTTTTAATACATGCAAAGTATATCATCAACAAAAATACTAAATTACTAATTACCAACATCATATAAATATTTGTGGTATGGCAATCACTTGTCGTTAAACCATTATCATTAAATGTTGTTAAAGAATCCATTATTAATTAATGTAATATTAAAATCATTTTTTATATAAAAATGATTAAAAAAAATAATTAAAACATAATGACTAACATTGAAACCATTTTTGACTACAAGACTACTATTAATATTGCTTTTGATATTGATAATTACAATGAAGAAGATATTCTTAAAATGATAAAAGAAAAATTCAATATTATCAAACAATGTAAAACAGACGATATTGATGAAACTATAATAAAGGCAAATGCAATTGAAGATTTTGGTTGCGACTGTTATGCTTGTATTAGTGGTAGTGTAAAAGATTGTTCAAAATAAGATATTATCAAAATGTGGTGTAAGTTGTTCCATCATCCGTTGATGTAAAATGTTGTGGTTCTGCTGATATATCTCCAATATCTGAACTTCCAAAAAATTCAACATCTAGATATACTCTTGAAGCGTCAGGATAGTTGCTTGTTGATAAAGAACTATGATCGCTTTGATCTCTTAGGTTCCATGGTATACGTAATGTCCAAGCGGAAGTGGAACCATCAAGCATAATTGTTGGTGACTGAAATTCATAATGTCGATGTACTGCATCAATTGTATCTGTTAATAATGTAAGCTCAGATAAAGTTTGTTTTGGATTTATAAATGCTTCAAATTTACGAAATGCAATATTTCCATTATCACCAGCTATATGCATTTTACAAGTCATTCTAAATATATAAGTATCATCAGCAAGTGCTGCTACTACTGGTGTATTATTATACGTAAATTTAAATCCTGTGGCATAATGTGTAATATTAGCCGAATGATCATAAAGTACATTTCCTGCACCAAATATTATACGACTTGTATCATGTTGTTTAATATAAACTACATCTCTTAAAGCAATACCTTTTTTTACATCTGAATCTGATGAACAAACATCTAATTTATATTCTGGTATAGAAGTTCCAATACCAATCTCCCCTGTTTTTTTAATTATAAATGGAGTAGAATCATTATCTATATCCTCAACTAATAACAGATCAGCTGGTGATGTTTCTTCAATATCAGGATCATTACGATTTACATGCAACCAAGCTTGTAAATTACATGATGAACTTACACCTAAACCAACACGACCTACATGATCAACACGAAACGGTATTCGGTCTTGATTTGATTCTGTATAAAATTCTACTAAATTTTCACCATCACTACTTACTTGATTATCTTGAATTACTGTAAAAGCTGTTTTAGTTCCTGTATTATGTACAAGAAATGCAGCTGTTTCTTGTGTTACTGTATTTGTTACAATTGTTACATTACTACCTTCTGAATATTGAACTAAATTACCATAAATTGTTACATTTCCACCTCCTTTACCTATAAAAATATTTGAACCGTGTAAAGTTGTTTCATTTAATTCTGGACCACCAATAGTAATTTTACTTTCTGTATCATTTAATTCAAAATTTGTTTTTGAATTTGCATCATTTATTTTATAAATTGTTGCAGTTGTATCTATGGTAGTTGCTTTAACATTTAATGTAGCTGTGTCAGCACTACCTATTTCAATTGTTGAATCTGTTTCATTAACTTTTATATATCCAGCGTCGGATGAACTATTTAATTCAAAAGTAGAACCGGTTAATTTAAGATTTGTTGATGCACTACCAATAACTACTTCTTGACCATGTATATATAAATTTGTTGTATTAATGCTTTCACCTAAATTTACTTCCTTACCATTTATTTTTGTTTCACTAGTTATATCTGCACTACCTATCGTTGTGTTACTACCATTCACAACTACTGTTGAAGTTTCTTCTGCTATATTTATCGTTTTACCATTTATGGTTGTTATAGTATTTTCTTGACCAGCTGTAGCTATTGTTGTATCAGTTGCTTTAATAATTAGTGTAGAACAATCTTCACCTATATTTAAATTACTACCATATATTGATGTAGTTCCAGCTATATTAGATGTAGCTATTGTTGTAGTAATACCTTTCATTACTACAGTTGACTCATCTTCTGCTATATTTATCGTTTTACCATTTATGGTTGTTATAGTATTTTCTTGACCAGCTGTAGCTATTGTTGTATCAGTTGCTTTAATAATTAGTGTAGAACAATCTTCACCTATATTTAAATTACTACCATATATTGATGTAGTTCCAGCTATATTAGATGTAGCTATTGTTGTAGTAATACCTTTCATTACTACAGTTGAAGCATCTTCTGCTATATTTAGAGTTTTACCATTTATGTTTGTTATACTATTAGCTATATTACTATCACATATATCTATAGTTTTACCATATATCGTTGATGTTCCTAACGTATCATATTCATTTAATGTTATTACATTTCCATATATTGATGTCTCACTACTACTTGCACCATCTAGATTAGCATTCTTTGTTCCTATTTGTGTTGTTGTTCCTAATAATGTTGATGTTGATGCAGATTGACCTATAGTTAAATTACTACCATTTATTACAATTGTTGAATCATCATCTGCAGAAGCAATATTAATAAATTTACCTTTCACATTTATGTCATTTCCATCTTCACCTATATTAATTGTTCCTTGTGTAATATTGTCATTATGATCTACATTGCAACTATGTGCTTTGATATCAGTTACTGTTATCCTATCAACCCAAATTCCATCAGTAACACGAAATACATCACTTATATTAGTATCGTTTAAATTTTTAAATGTTTTTAGAGGATTGGTTCCAACACTTATATTTTTAGTAGTATTATCTATATTAATCACATCATTAATTGTATATAGGGTTATTCCTCCACTTGCCATTTATAATATATAGCAGAAAAAAATATTTTATATATATTAATTCTCAATTTATTACGCATCATTAATTCTCAATTTATTACGCATCATTAATTCTCAATACTAATACTTTATTATCTATATTAATTATTATATCATAAATACCTAAATTATTACTTATTATATGCAAATTTGTTAATTTAATATAATTATTATCTGGAAATTTAGTTTCTACAATTGAATATATAAATCCATATTTATAATACATAAATAAATCTATTATCTTATTTTCACCATTTAATAATATATAATCATCCAATTCATTAAATTGAATACCCGGAACCACATTCTCCGTATAACCCAATTTAATAAAATTTACATTCAAATTAGTTGTTCCTAATTCATTTGATACTATTATATCCTTCTTTTTATAAAATTCATTTTCATTATTATTTTCAACAGAATAACTCAAATTCATATCAACTGTTTCATTTTTAACTACTTTTTCTTCATACCCATATAATTTAAAACTTGCATGTGCAAACCATGTAGGATCATCCATCTTTATAAAAATCTTTCTTATATATTTATACGGCTCAGACCTATCAAACATTCTATACACTATATCTGATAAATTTGCAGGCGTACCATACACCTGATCCGGTGAAACTATATCTGTTGGAACATTATGTATCTTTGTCCATGTTTTTCTATCATTACTTCCACATACTATCCATTGTTCCATACTTCTTATATTCCTATATGTTGAATTTGTATCATTCATCCTAAACGAATATTTTGATAAAATTATTTTATTTGGAACACCTACTTCAACCCAAATACCTCTTTGACTTGAACCATCTGAAAATACCGTTAAATCGTGATCATTATAACCTACCGCATTATATAATCCTGTACTATCTGAAAAATCACCAAATTCCATATACCAATTATTTGTATCATTCGTAAATAATCTATAAAATTTACCATTTGTTGCACCTGCATTATTTGCACGGAATTCATATATTCCATTTCCTATTATTTGTGAAAATCCAACAATCGTATTTTCACTTTCATATTTAGCTCTATTTGGATATACCATATTATTTGCTTCCATTAAATCAAAATTAAAAGTTGTTTGCGAAGAATCATCATTTCCTACAGGCAATCCTACAGGAAGTGTTGGTGGAAATTGTGTTTCTTCAATTGACAATTCAATATTATCTGTTATCAATGATAATTTAGGTATTTCAATATCTGTTATTATATTTTCAATTATATTAACAATAAAATATATATTTTCATTTTTAGCAGAAACACAATAATATTTACCTATTAATGTATTTTCAGTATCCCATATTATTTTACCATTTATAAATCCATTTGATACATCATATACACCCTTAAATTCTACATCTTTAAATGAATTATCATCATTATTTGTTCTTATTGGATTTATATCACTCTTTATTATTATAAATGGATTCTGAGAATTTGTATTTATATGTAATTCAATTATATTACCTTGTTTTATTGTTAATTCAATCCCGGTTGATGAACTATTATCATAATATGTCAAATCACTTTCATTCAAACCTGTTAATTTCCATTCTAATGAAGAAAATTTAACATAATATATCAAATTTGTTGATGATACACCACTAACTATATCATAATAAGTATAATTTTTTAATATTGTATCATTAACTGTTGATTCAATTGATGCTACAATTGATTCATTTTTGTATTTAAGTAAAAATCTAGGTAAATATAAGTCTTCCGTTATTTCATTATATTCTAGCATTATATCACCATTTGCAACTATATCATCTTTATCCAATAATCCTGACACAATATTACCACTATTTGTATGTTTTATTTTAAATATTGCGAATTTATTCAAATAAACTTTACCATAATCTACAACACCTATTGTAAGTTTTGCTTCAACTATTACATTAGTTTTAACATAATATGTAGTAATATTATTAGTTATTCTTGATATATCAAATTTAAATAATATAGATTTAACATAAGTATCAATTCTATTTTCAATTACATTATACGGATAATCCGATTTTTCAAATGTTAAATATTGTAATTCAATTAATGATGTTTTAGAAACTATTTCAGATTTCTTATCACTTATACCAAAATTATTTTCAATTAAATAATTTAATACACCATAATTAATTTCTTTATCAGGTTTATATGTTATTGAATTATCTACATTGGCTAATACTGATTCTTTAAAATAATCTTCAATTAATACATGTAAATTCTGTTTATAATATGTATTTGATTTTCTTAATATTACAATACCTGAACCACCATCTGCACCATGATAATTTGCTCTACCACCATTATAATCTCCTCCACCACCACCACCAGTATGATTTACACCGTTAAATACTCTATAATGATTTGTATTTGGTAATCCACCACCACCTTTTGATCTCCATACACTATGAGTTATATATGTCATGCTTGCATTATAAGGTGATGAACCACCACCTGCATAATATGTTGGCACACCTGTAATATCATTTAATACACCATCACCACCTTTATAAAACTCCGGTCTCCACATTATATTAATATTAGCTACTAGTTCTCCTCCATTCTCTGATGAACCACCACCTGCTCTATTTCCACCATCATATCCACCTGGTACATACTCAACACCATTCCAATATGTATTACCTTGTATCGATTTTGCTACACTTTCATTATCTTCATTTCCACCACCGGATCCACCATTTTCTGCGGTAGTAGCATTTGCATAATCTCCATCAACAGAATAACCTCTTCCTCCACCATATCCTTTTAATTTTATTCCATCGAATTCTAATTCATTTCCATTACTATCTAATATTAAACTATTATATCCACTTGTAAATAAAGAACCAATACCACCATCCCCTACAACAACTGTATAATTAGTAGAACTTGAAAAGTATTTATTAACCATATAAACTACACCTCCTGCACCACCTGCACCACTTGATAATACCCATCCTCTACCACCTGAACCACCACCTCCAACTATTAAAAGATCATATAATCCATCTTCTTCAAATTCTAAATTCCATTCTGATTGATATGCACCATTTGTATTGTTTCCATCATATTTAAATACAATAGGATCATCTGTATTTATTTTAGGCGTTGTTGTAGAAACATTTAATACAGGTTGATTGGTATCACTATAATAAATATTCACTACTGAAAATAATTTCAATTCTGATACATAATTTGATTTACGTATAATTATAATACCTGAACCACCATTGCCACCACTACTCCTAAACGATTCACTACCTCCACCACCACCACCTGTATGATTTATACCATGATAATTTCCAGAATTACTACCATACCAATTTGCATTAGCACAACCACCACCACCTTTAGGTCTAATAATATCAGTTATATATGGTGAATGGACCCACAAATTATTTAATGCCGTACATCCACCACCTGCATAATAAGTTGCCACCCCAGAAATATGATTTAAAACACCAATACCACCCCAATCAAACATATAATGACCACCTGCATAAGATTTATAAGTACTTAATACAGCACCTTTACCACCTGCACCACCACCTGCACCTGTTGTATTCCAACCATAACCTCCGTAATTATGCCAATAATATATTCTTCTTCCACCATCATAACCACCAGGAACATATTCTGTTCCATCCCAATATGTATTCCCTTGTATTGATTTAGCTGTACCACCACCACCAGATCCACCATCTTCATCAGGATAACCATTCGTAAATCCTCTACCTCCACCATAACCTATCAATTTTATTCCATCAAATTCTAATGGTTCTTTTGTACTATCTGTTATCATACTATTATAACCACTTGTAAATGCTGTTCCACTACCACCATTGCCAACCACAATTTTATAATTTGCACTTGATAAAAGATATTTTTTAATCATATAAACTACACCACCTCCTCCTCCTCCACCACCACTCAAATTAGGATAGTTATCTGGTCTATTACCTTTTCCACCTGAACCACCACCACCTACAATAAAAATATCATATAATCCATCTGATTCTATAGTTAGATCCCATTCAGATTGATTTAAACCATTATCATTATTTGCATCGTATTTAAATATTATTGGTTTATTATCTGCTGATTTTAATCCAGAAGCAAATTTATTCAAACTTAATGTATAATGACCACTCAAACTTGCAAAACTATGATGATATTTATTACCATCTGTTAATAATATTTCTACATCATTTATACTATTTTTAAAATTTAATTCTTTAGTTATATTATCAATATCATTACTATAAGTATCCGGTTTTCTATATATTATTCTTAAATTTATAGAATTATAAATATAGTCAAATACTTGTTTTTCAAAAATATAAAAGTTTTTATCATTGAATCTTAAGAAATATTTTGTACCTATGAAATCTACATCTCCCTCACCTTCAGGCACATTCTTAAATATTAATAAATTTTCATTTATTGCATCTATATTATTAAACAAATATGATGCTGTCTTCACTTGTGATAATAATATATTCGTTGATTCATTATATAACCACATATACAAATTATTTCTATATTTTGAAAATACTAATTGATATACTATATCAATTTCAACTATCAAATTATTAAATGTTATTACTTCACCACTTTTACCTGTCATTGCAATACAATAAATGGATCCCACTTTATTTATTGAAATCATCCATCCATTTGCTAATGTTGGACCACCTATATTCTCAGATCCCGCAGAACCATACAACATATTTATTAGATTCAATGATGATACATTAAATCTTGTATAAAATGACCATTGACTACTATCATTTAAATCTATTAAATTACTATAATTACCTACTGAATTTAAATTTATATCAAATGATTCTTCAATTGGTTTTAAATAACTATATTCATCTATTAAATTACTATAATTTGTATCAAAATTACTATAATTTAATAAATCTACAACTGTAGTGTCATTTATATCTGTTATTTTTCTTAAATTATTATCTACATTATATAAATTATTTGTTAATATTACATTCGATTCATAAACATATTTATTATCATTATAATTCAAATATAATATATAACAATCAAATACATTGTTATTTACTGATAATACCGTATTATTTATTATTTTTAATGCAACTATATTACTTGTTTCTGTTAATGTTATTTTAGTATCAATATAATTAATATGTTCTTTTTCTCTAAATTTACTAATTTCAAATGAATCGATCACTTTCAAATTTGTTTCTTCATTTTTTAAATTTATTTCATTTATTTCAGGTATAAATTTACTTATCGGTTCGGTAATTATATATTCAACCGGATTATATTTAACATATAATGCTGTATTTGAAATCTTTTTATAACTATATTCTAATATTATATATCCATTTCCACCTAAATAATTTACACCAAACGGATTTGACATTCGAGTTCCACCTAGTGATACTGATTTTGACACATTATGTTGCACATATTCAAGATAATTTAATTCTATAGCTGTATCACCACCTGAATTATTACCTAATGCAACTATCGGGGATACTAACACATTACCATAATAAGAAGATCCACCACCACCACCTGCAGATACATTTCCAACCTTACCACCACAACCACCACCATAATAACCTGCACCACCAGTTCCATTTATATCTGCTAAATAACCTTGATGATTATATCTACCACTATCACCACCTTTAAATTTACTTCCACTTTGACCACTGGACCAACCACCACCACCACCTCCACCTCCACCTATTAATGTTCCAGGACCACCATTATTTCCTGATAATGATTTAGTATTAAATCCTGATTTACCATATGCATATTGAACTTGTTCAATACCTGCATCACCACCCGAATATATACGCGAAGAACCACCACCACCACCACCTCCACCAGATATTATAAAAATAGAACTATTCGGTATATCATTATTTAATTTTTGTAAAGTTAAACTATAATCATGCCCATGTTTCCAATTATAATTATCTATTTTAAATCCTTCTTCTAAAAATATACCTGATAATCCTCCTCCACAACCATAAGTTCCTCCTGTTTTACCACCACCTGGCCATCCATTTCTTGTTACACCTACACCACCAGATTGACCTACAACTATATTCAATTTATTTATATCTTTTACATTTATTTGCGCTTTAACAAATCCACCATTACCACCTCTTACATTATTTACATTACCCGCACCACCACCTGCTCCCCATACATATGCAATAACTTCTTCAACACCTTCCGGTTTATTCCATAAATAACTACCTTTTATATTTGTATCATATATTGTGTTTCTTCCCCAATATTGTGAAATATTATTATCATATACACCTTGATTTACAGTTGGATCCAATATTCCATAATCTACTTCAAATGATGATCTTACTTCACCATATCCAAATTTTTCAACAAATATGTAATCTGGTTTTATATAACTTGTTATATTAAAATTACTACTTATTGCTATATTATTTTTAGTTAAAAGCTCTTCATTATTATAAACTACATTAAAACTATTCCCATTTTCTGAATTGTTTAATTTTATTATAACTATTCCTGAACCACCTTTTCCTCCATAATTTTTATATATAGTTCCTGCACCTCCACCTCCTGAATTATTTAATCCATCTATTAATGTTAATTCTTTACTATAATTACCACCACCACCATATCCTCCTATTGTTATTAAATTACTTGTTGTATAACCCGAACCGGAACCACCACCACCAAAATACACATTATTATTAATATATTCACCCACTGAATTATCATTTGGTAAATTAAATATTTCTTTAAAATTATTATTGTTATACATAAATTTACCTATTCCACCATTTACATTCAAATTACTTGCATAACCATGTTCATCTGATCCTCCACCACCTGAACTATATATTTCATCTCCACTTATTATATAATTACTTGTATCATACCCTTGCACATAATTACTTGTTATTATATCACCTGATATATCTACTATATCTGTTATTATAATATTTGAATTGTTATTAATATTCTTATCTATTATTGAACTACCAACTTTACCACCTAATGCTTCTGTTTGTAAATAACTACATGAACTGTTCTTACCATTCCCAGTATAACCACCATTTCCTACTTTTATTACATATTCACCAGCTAAAAAATATAAATTACTTTGGAATATTACACCACCACCAGAACCACCTCCACCTGGTAATATTTCATTTATATTTGAATTATAACCTGAACCACCTGAACCACCACCGCCTACTAATAATATATCAATTAAATATGGCTTATTTAAAATTAATTTATATTCAGTTTGATCATTGTTATTCACTTTAAATTCATTATAATTAAATATTAACACATTATTATCTATTATTTTCAAATGTTCCGTTATTACATGATGCTTATTATCAATTAAATCATATGTTAATACTAAATTATTAGTTTCTAATTGTTTTCTTTTACTTTCTTTTATTATTAATATACCAGAACCACCATTACCAACATTATTTAATATACCAGAACCACCACCACCTGTATTATTCATTCCGTCTTTTCTTATTAAATTACCTCCACCACCTAAACCACCCTTTGAACTTATTAAACCACCAGCACCACCACCTGCAAAATATACATTGCTATTTACATACTCACCTATTGTTCCATCTATTGGTAAATCAAATATATCTTTGAAATTTAGTAATTGATCTTTGAATTTACCATCACCTCCATCACTTATTAATACATTCATATCATTCGGATAACCTACCTCATATGCACCACCACCTCCTGCATAATCAATATTTGAAGCTATACCACCATAATTACCTTGCTTATAATTATGTATTAATAATTCATTTCTATTATTAACTAATGGATATGATGTTATATTATTTACAATTGTATTAGAACTAATACCACCCAATGATCCTACATATAAACTATCATAATTACCACCACCTCCTATTGCTTCAGATGATAAATATTCAAAATAAGTATTTTTACCATTTTCACCTGTATTATTATTATAAATTCCACCTCTACCAACTTTTATTAAATATTCATTTGATTCTATATATTGATTTTCTAAAAATATTAATCCACCTGATCCACCACCATACCCATTTCTACCAGAACCACCACCACCTATCATTAATATATCAAAATATGATGATTTATCAATTGTATAATAATATTCGGTTTGACCTTTACCATTATCATTTGTTTTATTATATACAAATACATTTGTATTATTTGTATTATTTGTATTATAAGCTAAAGTATATTTAAAAAATTGTAAATTAATTACATGTTCTTTTATTATTACAATTCCACGACCACCATTACCACCTAATCCTGTTCCATTTCCACCACCACCACCTCCTCCGGTATTATTAATACCATTTGCTCCATTTGCATTTAGTTTTAATCCTGAATCTCCACCACCACCTTTGCCACCTCTAGAACTATGTATATTTACTTCATCTAATAAACTATCTAAATACATACTACCACCACCACCACCACCTACCCAACCTGCATGACCTATACTATCATTCAATATCACACTTACATCTATACCTATACCACCATTTCCTGAATTTTCAATATTTAATCCTTCTTTACCATCTTGACCACTACCACCTGCACCACCACCACCACCGCTATTACCAATTTCTTTTAATTCACCATTACCACCATTATTACCTTGCAGACTCTTTCCAAAACCTTTTTTACTAAACCTTTTCTCTGTATTAACACAACCACCACCACCTGATCCTACTGATTCATCTAATGTTAAGGATTCTGCATATGATGAATTATCATTTGTTGCACCTGCACCACCACCAATTGCTATAAAATCATCTATAGAAGAATTATAACCATTTCTATTTGCAAATAAGGTTGTTGTATTTATTCCACCTTTACCTACTGTTATTGTATAAGATCCATTTATTAATTTCGTATTTTGTAGTAAAATTACACCACCTGCACCACCTCCTCCACCATTATTTCCACCTGCACCTCCTCCTCCAACTATTAATATATCTACATCTATTGAATCTGTATTAACTGTTAATGTATATTCTGTTTGATTACCATTATAATATTTAAAATACATTATATTATTGGATTTTGTGTATTGTGATAAATTTCCACCTGTAATTGTTGTATTGGCAACTTGAGAAACACTAATATCATCTTTATATTTTAGTATTAAAATACCATTATCACCCGGATTTCCTACATTATTCCAAATATTTCCATTTCCACCATTACCACTATTTGGCGAAGACTTTGTTAAATTTGATCCACCACCAGATGCAAAATAAATTTCATTATTATATGGTTCACCAATGATATTATCTTTAAATATTAAAAAGTTTATTCCAAAATTATAACCGGTTATATCTTTATATTCACCATTATATGATGCATAATTACCATCTTTACCTGCACCACCACCACCACTTAAACTACCTTGATTTCCTTGTTTATAATTTTCAGATACTATTGTATTATCCGCTAATATAATATCATTTTCTGTACCTACACCACCTTTTGTTAATATTTTTGTTATTGGCACAAATATTCTTACTGTTTCTGGTTCTGTAGTTGTATCAATAACCTTGATTATTACTATACCCGAACCACCATTACCACTTGCAGTTGAATTATTAAATGCGGCATTTGCACCACCACCACCTCCTGTTCCAGGACCACCATTACCACCTAATCCTGCTTGACTATTTGCACTACCTGATCCTGTACCATTTTCACCATTAGTAATACCTCCTGTTCCACCTGTACCATTGTATCCACTTATACCACCTGCACCACCACCACCACCTTTACCACCATTGCCTCCATAAGTATTCCAATCTGCACCACCACCACCACCACTCCAATAATAATTGTTTCCATCTATATCAATCTGAACACCATCACTACCATGTTTAATGTTTGGTACAATTCCACTTGCACCACCACCACCACCATTCGTATTATTAACGCTAGTTCCACCACCACCACCATAATATGTTGAATTTAAACTTGTTATAAATGAATTATACGTAGGTTGTATTGATGAACCACCTGCACCATAATTATTTGAAGCACCACCTCCTGATCCACCATCTTCACCATTTTTATTAGTTGTTTCAACACCACCATTTGCATTACCACCCCGACCTCCTCCAAATACTTCTATAAAATCATTTAATTTACCAAACATACTGTTTGTACCATTTTCACTAAGAAATGGTTGAGTATTAGTTTGGGCTACTTTACCACCATTACCAACTTTAATAATATAATCACCATTTAATAATAAATTATTAACATATAAAACACCACCACCACCACCTCCACCCCCATTATGTACACCACCACCACCACCACCACCAACAATCAATATATCACATGTTGTATTTTCAGTAAAATTAACGGTATATTCTGATTGATTATCACCATTATCAAATGTAGGATTATATTCAAAATACACTAATTTATTAACCAATTTATTATCAATTGTATTAGTCCAACTTAAAGGACTATATAATTTTAAAGTTTCTTGATCTATTATAGGATCTTCATAAATAGTAGAAAATTTAATAATTACTATACCTGAACCACCATCACCACCTTTATTATTTGCTATATAATGTGATCCACCACCACCACCACCACCAGTATGTTTTCCTGCATTACCACCTGGTCTATTTCCGTATGATGATATACTACCACCACCACCTGGTTGTCCGTCATTATAACCTGCACCTCCATATGTTGCATTTATTGCACCACCTCCTCCTCCACCCAATCCACCATTTCCACCTGTAGTACTATAACCACTACCACCACCACCACCTGCCCAATAATATTCTACATCTAATATAGTTGATTTTAATCCTATACCACCATCTGATATACTTCCTACACCACCTGCACCACCACCACCACCTGAATAATATGAAGTTGTTCCTGATCCGGAACCATTAAAACCTTGTCCTTCTAACCCATTTCCAAATCTATCTGTATTTGTTCCATAACCACTTGCACCACCACCACTACCACCATTATTACCTCTACCGTATAATGGTGCATGACCATGTGGTCCTGTTCCACCATAACCACCACCAATTGCTATCAAATCATTTATAGAACTATCATAACCATTTTTAGCATCAATTGTAAATTTATGGGAACTTGGTTGTCCATTTGTTCCCGCTGCAGGTGCTCCATCACCACCTTTTCCTACTTTAATCAGATATTCACCATTAAATATTACATTTTTGTTATAAATTACACCACCACCTCCTCCACCACCACCCATATCCATTCCACCACCACCACCGCCTGCTACAATTAATATATCACATAATGTATCTACATCAAAATTAATTGTATATTCTGTTTGACCATTGTTATCCAAATTCTCATTATATGTAAATTTAAGAACTTTATTATAACTTGGATAACTACCTCCACCCGAACCACCATCATTACCACTCAAATAATTTGTTCCTCCACCTCCACCGCCTATCGCGTCTGACAACAAATACGAAAAACTTGTATTTACACCATTTTCACCTTTACTATTTATTGAAGTTGATGCATTTCCACCTTTACCAATTTTAATTGTATATTTACCTACATCTATTTCTTGATTTTGTAAAAATATTAATCCACCACCACCACCACCAGGACCATACAATATATTATTATCATTGTCTATATTACTAATAAATCCGGCACCACCACCACCTCCTATCATTAAAATATCAATTATATGTGGTTTATTGATTTCTAAATTATATAATGTATATCCATCACTATCAAAATCTTTATCATATTTAAATATTACCGTATTCTCTAAATTATTTTGATATTTTGTAAAATCACTTAAATAATTATATATAACAGGTTGATATGATACAGGATTATATAATTCTTGTACCTCTCTACTTGTTAATGCTTTATTATATATACGGAAATCATCAAGGTAGCCTTTCCAAAATCCATGTGTTCCTGTTGTAGAATGAGCACCAAAATAAGCATTTTTTAAAGTATGTCCGATTGGTATTGGTATTTTAGGATTTAAATGAGAATTATTTGAAAATGTTCCCAAAATAGTATTTAAATACATGTTAGTTTCCACATTACCATCTACATTTCCTTTACTTATTGTAAATACACAATGATTCCAAACATCTTGTTGATGTTCGCTTGTTGCATACATAACTGTTGTTCCTGTACCTGAAGTATATTCAATTGACATTTTATTAGATGTAGATTGTTGTCTAATATAAAAATATGGAGATGCTAATGATGTTTTTAGTACAACTTTATTATTTTTTTCACCAGTATGATAAAACCAAAAACTAAATGAAATACCTGTTGCCTGTTGTATAGTACCAAAATCTATATCTTTTCCATTTTCTGTATCTGAAACTAGTAAGTAATCTGTATTTGTTCCATTAAAATAAATACCTCTATCAGATAGAGTTACTGATGTACTATTTGAAATATCATTACCATTACCTGAACTATCTGTAAAATCACCATCAAATTTATACCAAGCATACAATGAATTATCTGCTAATGTTGTTATTATAAAATTATTATTTTCATCAAAAGTTATTGCACCCGTATTAGGTTTTAATACAGGTCTTACTACATAATTACTTTCATTATACAAATTAAATACTTCTTCATCTGTTAATGCTATATTATATATACGAAGATCATCCAAATAACCTTCAAAATATTTATTATCTTGAGTCCAATTACCGATAACAATATCAGCATTATATGTATTTAAAAACGAACCATTCGTATCATTTGCTATCATTTCACCATTTCGCCAAATTTCTTTGTAACCATTTGAATTAATTTGAAACACTATATGAACCCATTTATTATAATCATCGTATCCAATTGAACTATTTAAATCATTTCCCCAAAATGCAATTGTATATCTTATAGAAGTATTACCATGCTCTTTATTGACTCTGATATGTAGGTTTTGATTTGTTGCTCCTGTATAATTCTGTGATATTAAATTATACAATCTATTTGAAGAACCTGTTATAAATATCCATACAGAAACAGCAAAAGTTGTATCATGAAAAGTGAAACCATTTGTTTTTAAACTAGAAGATGATGTAAATAATGCAGATTCACCAAACTTATATTGTGTTGTTGATGTTGTTGGTGTCCCTGAATGTATAGTTAAATCATTACCATTACCACTACTATCTGTAAAATCACCATCAAACTTATACCAAGCAACTAAAGGACTTATCAAATTATTAGCTTCTAAAACATATTTAGGCAAAAAATATTCATCTATATTATAACTATTTAATTCATTTGATATTCTTATTATTACTACACCATTACTACCTTTTTCTGATTTATTATTTATTATTTTACTACTTCCACCTGTTCCACTATTATTATTTCTAATATTAATAGGATTAACCGGTAGATAACTTTTTCTTATTATTACTATACCAGAACCACCTGACCCACCACCATCACCATTTGGACCTGAAGTATACCTATAATCATAACCACCACCACCACCACCACTACCTGTTCCATTTACGCCATTAATTCTACTAGGAACATACAATGTATTACTTGAACTTGTATTCCTTTTACCACTACCACCTATTCCACTACCACCAATACCAGCATCACTTGTAGATATTCTACCACCACCACCACCTCCAGCATACAATACATTATCACATGTAATATCAATTCTTACACCTAAACCACCATTTTCACCTATACCTTCACTACCTGCACCACCACCTCCTGCAGCTAACCATGCAGTACTTGTTGTTCCACCTGTATATCCACCTGTAATATTTTCAGTTCCGTTCCAAAATGTATTACCTTGAGAAGAAATTCCTGATTTTACAAATACACTATCGCCCGTAAGAGATGATCCACCACCAGAACCACCATCGTAACCACCATCTATATTATCAGGTGGATCACCTAGTCTACTACCACCACCACCACCACCCTTTCCTTCATAATTTATACCCTTATATGTAAAAATATTGTTTTTATATTTAATCATAGATGTAGCACCATTATTAACACAATCAGTATGTCTATTATCACCATTTGTTGTTGTTGCATTACCACCATTACCAACATAGATATTATATGTTCCAAATAAAACTACATTTTTTTGATATACTACACCACCTGCACCACCACCACCACCCACACTTGCACCACCTGCACCACCACCACCTACAACTAAAATATCACAATTTGTTGGTTCTAATATATTTAATGTGTATTCAGATTGATTATTATTATTATTATATTGTGGATCATACTCATATTTTAAAATATCACACATAATTGTTTTTGATTTTACAACTTCCAAATAATTATAAAAAGGCACTTTAACTATATCATCTGTATATTTAACATATACTCCACCTTCTACTATCGATAATTCTGTATGCCCTTGCACTTTTTCAATATACACTGCATCATTTTTATATCCATCTGGTGTTATGATTAAATAGTTATATTCATTACCATCATGTGTTATTAATTGTGTGCCAATAAATGGATCAGGTTCTGTTCCACCTGCTTGATTATAAATTATTTGATCTCTTCTACCACCTTCGTAATAATTTGCATTTTTTGCTACAAAACCATTTGGATTTTTAGTATTTTTGTAATAATGTGGATAATTAACGTGATAATCATATGTGTTTTCAAAATCTGATGTTCGTATCATTTCGCTTCTTTCTATAACAATCCATTTATCTTTATAATTTGCATTTATATCACTATCTCTAGTATGAAATAAGAAATATTTAACATTTACTTGATCATATGTAATTGCCCATTCTTCACTATTGTTTTCTGGATCACCAACAGTATATGTATCAATTATAGTGCTTCCATTAAATGTATAACCTGAATAATATTTAAGATATGCAGGTTTGTGTTTTATCTTAATCCATCCATCCATACCTGTTAGACCTGATACATAATTAATATCATTATTATAATAATCTATATTATCAATATTTATATTATTATATAATAATAATCCATTACCGCCTGTACCAAAATATATACGCTCATTCAACACTCTTTCATCCAAACTTAATTTTAATAAAATTAATCCGGAACCACCTTTACCTGTAGTTGATGGAATTAATGTTAAACCTGCTGCACCACCACTACCTGTATTTGGTTTTGCATTTTGTTCTTGTATTGTTGTACCATAACCACCATATTCTTCGTCTATTTTAGTATAATTATATATCAATTGTTGGTTGATATCATACAGTATATTTGCATTCTTTGTTGGTAAATATAAAGCACTAACTTCTTCTGGTGTTAATGCTTTATCATATATACGGAAATCATCTAGATAACATTTTGCATAAGTTGAGTAGCCCGGATTATTAAATAATTCCCAACTACTATCAGTTCCACTATCATGTGTAAATCCATTTTGTAATGTTGATTCACCATAAAATGTAGAATTATTAGTAACATTTACACCATTTATATATAACTGATAATTTTGATTATCACATGATATAGCTACATGAGTCCAAGTAGTTATATCATCAACATAATATCTTATAGTTTTACCTTCAATACCATAACCGATTTCTTTTGAATGACCTGATTGATGATAATGAACTGCTATATTGCTTGGTCTATATCTCATTAAAATTTGATAACCATTGCTAGAAATTAAGTTATTTACCCAAAATGATATTGACAATTTTGTTTGTCCTGCTAATATAATATTAGCAGGATTATCAATTTTTAATCTTACATTAGTATTTTCAGAACTTACACACTGATAAAATTTACCTGGTATATAACTTATTGTTCCTTCTAATAATGACAAATCATTACTATTACCAGAACTATCTGTTAAATCACCATCAAATTTATACCATGCTTTCAAATTTGATTCATCACAATCCAATATAACATATTGTGAATCATCATAAACATCAATATTAAGAGCATTATATATTTCTGCATTATAAATATGATATAAACTATTTACTTCAAATGATGTTAGTGCTTTATCATAAATTCGAATATCATCAAAATATTGATATCCTGTATAATAATTTACACCTGATACCGGATCTTTACTTCCACCTAATATCAATTCTGAATTACTTAAATAATTTATTGGTTCTGACCATGCTAAAGTTCCAATATCCTCTACTAATGTTTGTTTCACACCATCCAAATATATTTTACCCGTAATATTTGAACCATCCCAATCACCAACTAATGCCATATAATGCCATTTATCCCATATATCATTTGGAGGTGTAAAATATACTGATTTTCCACTAAATTCACTAACTCTATCATCCTGCCTTATCCAATATATTCTATTTGCACTATGAAATTGCAACATATATCTATCATATGTACTATTCTCATTATTCACCAATGCACCCAATATATATTCTGTATCATTTGATACTTTAAACCAAAATGATAATGAATTACCTGTATTTACACCAGTAAATAATGATCTACATGATGAAAATGGCATTAATACAGCTTCATTATGTGGAACATACATTGCTTTATTTATTATAGAATCTTCACTAAATACAGTATTATCCGATTTTATTAAATTACTTCCTGTTATTGTATCCATATAATTATCATCAAATTTATACCATGCTTTCAAATTCGATTCATCACAATCCAATATTCTATACGTTAAACTAGATATACGTGTACTACCATTTCCTGAAAACCAAACAATATCATCATTATGATATCCAATATTACTATTTAATATGTTAAAATGACTACTTAATTTAATTTCATTTATTTCTGATATTCCATTATTATAAGGTTTAAAACCATTATCATCTGTATATTTAACATATACTCCACCTTCTGCATTATTAAATGTATTATATACTTGTGTATATAATAAAGTAGAATTATTACCAAAAATATTTGTTAATGTAGTACTATCTGTAATTTCTGTACCATCTTTTTTAACATGTTTATAGCTTATTTGTGGATCTGGATAAACTCCACCATTATGTGTTCCATAATTCCTATTATATATAAATTGATCATACGGTTGACCTTGATAATATTCTGAGGTTTTTGCAACAAAACCATTTGGTTTAAGAGTAGTTTTATATGCAAACGGATAATTAACATGAAATCCGTATGTACCTGAATGTTGAGCTGCTCTTATTAATTCACTATTTTCAAATACCATCCATCTATCTTGATATTCACTATCTATATCACTATCATGCATAATAAATAACCAATATTTTACTTCAGATTTATTATATTCAATAGACCATTCCGAATTATTATTCTCAATATCACCTACATTTATACTTACAACTGTTGGTGCTGTATTACCACTAACGGGTATTCCTGTATAATATTGCGTGCTATTTTTAGGTTTATGTTTTATTTTAACCCAATCATCCATTCCTGTTAGATTATATATATAACTTAGGTCTTCTGACAAACTAGAATATCCACCATTACCACCTACTGCTATATATTTCCTTATACCATCATTCAATTCAATTGAACTATTAAAACCATTATTACCTGCTTTTAAATTTGTTTCTAAATTTGAATAACCTTCACCACCATTTCCAACTTGTATTTTAATAACATCATTTAATTCAATTTTATAATTTTGTATTAATACTAATTCACCTCCAAAACCACCACCTATATTACCCATATCAACTCTTGCACCACCACCACCACCACCTACCAATAACACATCTAGATTTGCATATGGTATATCAGTCTTAAAAGAATATTCTGTTATATTACAATTACTATTTACAAATAAGGCTAATACATTACCATCTATTCTTTCAAAAACTTCTTTAAGTGATATATTACTATTATTTCTTAATTCATTTAGATCTATACCGAATGAATTTTTGTTTAATATATTATAATATGGATTTAAATTTTTAGATAAATAATATTCACCAATTAAACTTGCACTATTTAAATTAAAAAGTTTTTGAAAATTTATACCATCTTCTATATATCTTCCATCCTTACCATAATAATTCAATTGATTATTATCTGTAATACTTGTATAAGATATATTACAATATTGTGATGTTATAAATGTATCAGTTGTATTATTAACACCTGAAGCACCTCCACCTCCACCTGAAAATTCAATTTCAATTATTTCTTTTCCATATAATTCCCAAGATTCAAAATTTAATACATTTGATTCTTTATATAATTTATTTACAACTAATACATAATATTGATAAAAATCTGTATTATTTAAATTTGTACTATACATATTTCGTAAATATTCAACATTATCATTTGTTTTATGTAATATTTCTATCCAATTAATATTATCATTTGAACCGTAAATTTTAAAATCACCAGGTGCTCTCATATTATACTCATCTACTGCTTTCAATACAATTTTATGTAATATTATTTTGTATGGCAATTGAATTTTAACCCAATTCCCTTTGTAAATATTATCAAAACTATCTATTTCTCCTGATCCTTCGATATAAATACCATTCACATCATACGAATACATTTGCCATTTTGCTGCTTCGGAATCTATCTTTTTATCATTAAATAAATTATAAGGTAAATGTATTTCGGATTCTCTTTTATCTAATAAATATACCTCATTTATACCACAATACACATCTGTGCTTTTTAGATTCTCTAATTTCAACGGTATATTATTTGTTTTTGGATCATCTACCCATATTAAATACTCTTTATTTGGAACTTTACCTACCGCATATACATTATTCTTAGTATCTATAAATATACTAAACCCTACACCACATGCTAAATCTTTTATTTTTATATTATTATTACTAAACCATATTATTTCAGTTGGTACAGCTACTGATATATCATAATGACCTATACCTAAATTACCATTCGTATTATAACCACAACCATATACTTTTCCATTATCATCCAAAAATAATACACTATTATTTCCTACTGCAACTTTTACTATCATTTTATCACTCAAATTCATTATCTGAGTTGCAGTTGTTGTATTGGTAATGTTATTTAATCCTAATTGACCATTACCATTTTCACCACAACAAAATACTTTGTTGTATATATCCAAAAATATTCCAAAATTATTACTTGCATATATTTGTTTTATATTTTTTAATGTTGTTATTAACACCGGATCTGTAGTATATGATGTTGTTCCCATTCCAGATTGACCATATGTAGAATTACCAAAGAAATATACATTACCTGTATCATTTAAGTAATAACTATGATCATTACCAACTGCAATATCTACTATATTACTTGATTCAAAGTAATTTAATATGTATGGTGATGTTTGAATATCATAACCAGATGCAGTACCTGTTCTATAAACATTATTGCTATTATCCAAAAATAATACTAATTCATTTTCTAGTGATATTTTAGTTATTTTAATATTACTTTCACTAAAATAAGTATTTTCGATTGGAGTTAGTATATTTGAATTATGATTTATACCTAATTTTCCATTTTCATTATTTCCTGATACATATACTTTATAGTTATTATCTACAAAAAATGTTGCATTATAACCTGCAATCAAATTCAAATTTATATTACTAAAAATATTTGACGATAATCCCGTTTCACCTACAACATTAGAACCAAATGTATTTAATATATTCTTTAAATTACTATTATCAATTGTTGAATATTCTACAATATATTCACCATTACCATATGCCATGTCTGATAATAACATATTTGATTCTGTAAATATTCTCTTTTTTGGATATAATCTTTCTTCCGGATTTAATATATTAAATTTAATATATTTACCACTTTCATAACTTTGAACATAATTTTCTTTTATTATAGTTCCGTCATATTTAATCAAATCTGAAACTATTTTACTATTATTATTACTATCTTGTAATACAAATTCATTATAAATTTTACTTGGACTACCGTTTTTATTTGCTAATATATTACTATAACTACCACCACTACCACCTATTGCTTCAGTTTGTAAATAACTAAATGATGTATTCTTACCGGATTCACCCATACCATGTAAAACACCTTTACCGCCTTCTCCAACTTTAATTTTATAATAACCTTTATCTATTTCTATATTACTTAAAAATATTACACCTCCTCCACCTCCTGCATGACCATTATAATTTTCACTTGTTGATATTATTCCTCCACTACCACCACCACCTACCATTAACACATCGATTAATGTTTTTTTAGTAAAATTTATTGTATATTCTGTTTCATCAAATTCATTTTTATTAAATTCATCAAATTTAAATATTAATATATCATCTTCATTCTTTTTCGATTTTACAGGAACTAATATTGAATATGTTATATTATTCAATACTTCTATTTCTTTCAATTCTATTATATCCACATTTTCAATTACTTGTTCAAACTTTTTTGAATTTATATGTCTAATAATTGGTACTATTATTATTGGATTATCTACATTTTCTTTAATCTTTAATATAACTATTCCAGAACTACCATTTCCACTATTACCATTTCCACCATTACCTGAATTAGTTAAATAAACTGAATTTTCAGAATTACCACCATTTGCTAAATATAATTTATCATCATTTACTAAATTCTCCACCAAACTATTATTAAACAAATTAAATAATTTAGTTACATTTATATTTGCACTACCACCTCTTATATTACCATCATTTCCTTGCACATAATCTTTTATTAACACTTCATTATTATATAACAATATATCACTTATTGTTCCTTTACCTTGCTCTTTAAATGATCCTCCACCTGAACCACCATCATTGCCATTTATTAAATCAGTTCCACCACCACCACCACCTATTGCTTCTGTTTTTAAATAACTAAAAGATGTATTATTACCATCTTCACCACTATTATTTAAATCTACCGTTCCATTACCACCATTACCTACTTTAATAGTATAATTACCAACATTAATAAACCTATTTTCTAATAAAATTAATCCACCACTTCCACCTCCTATATTAACATTTGGGTAAAATAATTCATATCTTATATTACATAATTCTATTACATTTGAATAATACAAATTATTATCTATTTCTATTATATTCTTAATCTCTTCATCAAATATTAATGTATTACTATTATATTCAATCGTTAATTCCAAATCTGCATTATTTACATTTATTATACCTGACATTCCAATCTCACCCGATATACTATAATATTCATATACACCTTTTGTATCAAATGTATAATTTAGTAAATTACAGGTTTCTGTTATTATTGTTATATTACTATTATCTTTTATTCCTATTCCATACTCTTCTGATAAATTAGATAATATTAAAGTATCACCTTTATTCAATACTATATTTATATTACTTCCAATATTACTAAATTCAAAACTTAGATTTGAATTATTTACTATTGTATATTCTTTCGTTTTTACAATTCTTTCCAAATTATATTCATAATTACTTATACCTACTAAATTACTTATATCATCTGTTATTATTATATTACTACTTAAATTATATTCTTCTTCACTATCTAACGGAATTAAAATTATATTACTACTTATATCATATATCAAATTACTTGTATAAATTATATTACTTGTATAAACTACAACATCTCTATACACTATATTACTTACTTCTTCTGTTATTTCTTCAGTAATTATTATTGATCCTGTCATTAGTTCTTGATCTGATATACAATAATATTCATATTGTCCTTCTGTTGTAAATGTATATTCTAATATTGTATTGGTTTCAGTCGCAACAGTATTATTAGAACTATCTTTAATAGCAATTGGATGAACACCTGATATATTAGACAAATTTAACGTATCTCCTTTATTTAATACTATATCAATATTACTACCAATTAATACATTATCTAAATTAAAATTATATGAAGAAGCATCTGATGTAATTGTATATTCTTTTCTTTCAATAATAGGTATATTTGATACATTATATGCTAGATTACTTGTATAAATTGTATTACTTGTATAAACTAAATTACTAACATTAACTACATCACTTGTATAAACTAAATTACTGGTAAAACTTAAATTACTAACTTCTTCTGTTATTTCTTCAGTAATTATTATTGATCCTGTCATTAATGTATGTCCTGATGTACAATAATATTCATATTGTCCTTCTGTTGTAAATGTATATTCTAATATTGTATTGGTTTCAGTTGCAATAGTATTATTAGAACTATCTTTGATAGCAATTGGATGACCACCTGATATATTAGACAAATTTAACGTATCTCCTTTATTTAATACTATATCTATATTGCTACCGATCAATACATTATCTAAATTAAAATTATATGAAGATAAAGCATCATTTGTAATTGTATATTCTTTTGTTTCAACAATAGGTATATTTGATACATTATATACTAGATTACTTGTATAAATTGTATTACTTGTATAAACTAAATTACTAACATTAACTACATTACTTGTATAAACTAAATTACTGGTAAAACTTAAATTACTAACTTCTTCTGTTATTTCTTCATTAATTATAATTGATCCTGTCATTAATGTATGTCCTGATGTACAATAATATTCATATTGTCCTTCTGTTGTAAATGTATATTCTAATATTGTATTGGTTTCAGTCGCAACAGTATTATTAGAACTATCTTTGATAGCAATTGGATGACCACCTGATATATTAGACAAATTTAAAGTATCACCATTATTTAATAATATATCAATATTACTACCGATCAACACATTATCTAAATTAAAATTATATGAAGATAAAGCATCATTTGTAATTGTATATTCTTTTGTTTCAACAATAGGTATATTTGATACATTATATATTACATTGCTTGTATATACTAAATTACTAACTTCTTCCGTTATTTCTTCATTAATTATAATTGATCCTACCATTAATGAATGTCCTGATGTACAATAATATTCATACTGACCTACTGTTACAAATGTATATTCTAGTATTGTATTTATTTCAGTTGCAATTGTAATATTACTATTATCTTTAATAGCAATTGTATGACCTGAAGATATATTAGATAAATATAAAGTATCACCTTTATTGAGTGTAATATCAAGATTGCTACCTAATATTACATTATTTGAACTGAAATTATATGCAGATGATAAATCATTTATAATTGTATATTCTTTTGTTTCTACAATAGGTGATTCTGATATTTCAATATTTGAAGTAATATTAAAATTTTGAAATCCTACCAAATTAGATGTTATTTGTAATTCTTCAATTACTACAGTATTTGAAGATATTTCAATATTTGAAATTATATTATAATTTTGAGTTATAATTACATTTGAACTAACTTCAGTAATTTGACTAATTACAGTATTTGAAGATATTTCAATATTTGAAAATAAGTTATATGTAGGAATATGTTGAATATTTGATAAAACAATAATATTTGATAAAACATTATATACAGGAATAAGTATAGGACTTTGATCTGTAGTATTATTAGTCATTCCACCACCACCACCACCAGCTATCATTAATATATCATAATTTGCGCCAATTGTAATTGATAAATTATATTCAGTTTGATTAAATCCATTGTTAAAATCATTATTAAAAGTAAATACATATAAATCATCAGTTTGTTTAATATGATTTGTTTCAATTGGATAATATATTAATTTAGATGTTATTTGTAATGGTTCATTATTAGTAATATTTTCATTAATTTTAAATATAATAATACCGGAACCACCACTACCACTTTTATGTAATGCTGTTCCTGAACCACCTCCACCACTACCTGTATGTTCTAATCCATTTAAAGGTATAAAATTATCTGAACCAAAACCACTTTCCACAGTTATATTCGAATTTATTAAATTTGATCCAGTAAAATAGCTACCTGTTCCACCAATTCCATATATTTCATTTTTACCAGTTATATCTATTACAATACCATCACCACCATATCCACCCTGTTGTCTTAATATAGAATTAGAACCAACTGTTCCAGCACCACCACCACCAGATCCTGCAATATATTTAATATTTTCAAAATAATTTATAGCATTTTGTTCAGATGTGATTCCAACACCTTCTTTAAAATAGAAGAAATCTTTTGTTCCATGAAATTTTAGACTATCAAATTGTGCACCATTACCTTGTGATTGATATTGCCATATAACTAAATCTGTATATGTTGCATTAATACTATTAAAATATAATCTATCATTGTATTGATATAATATACTTTTTTCATTCCATATTGATGTTTTTGTATTTTCATTATATAACCATAAATATAAATAATCGCCACTTTTAGAAAATATAAGTTGATACCATTTATATTTTGCAACAGTTAGATCCCAACATTTTATGGATCCACGTGGAGCTCCAATAATTTGTATTATACCATTATATATTTCTACAGCCCAACCATCATGTATTTTTGGACCACCTACATATTCAGATGCTTCAACCCCAAATAATTGTATTTTATGATTTGTTGAAGTAGGATAAAATCTTACATGAAAAAACCAATTTGTATTATTTAAATTAGGCAATCCACGGTAATTACCTAATTTATTTGTTGCTATATCATAATAATTAAAAAAATCTACATTAAATCCACCAATATTACCATTAACACCTTCAGGATATATTAAATTTGTATTTACATAAGTATTATTTTCTATTTTATTTCCAGAATATAATTCGTAATTAAATACATTTGTTTCAGCTAATGTATTATTATTGCTATATGTAATATTATTATTTAAATATGAAGATAATCCACCAGATGAACCTCCTTTACGTATATATCCGAATGATCCTGAACCACCACCACCACCAACCGCATTATAATATACTACATCTTCATTATTTAATAGTGTTGTATCTTTACCATTTTCACCCATTGCATTAAAATTACCTATACCACCTCTACCTATTTTTAATTTATAATTACCTGAAATATTTTGATTTTTATGATATATGACAGTTCCTGCACCTCCACCACCACCATCTAAACTTCCACCTGCACCACCACCACCTATAACTAAAATATCACAATTTGTCGATTCTTTAAATTCAATTGCATATTCAGTTTGTCCCGAAGAATTAGTATTATTAGCATTATATTTAAAAGTATAAATATTATTATTTGAATTAATAAAATTATTATAATCTAAATTATATTTATTGTCAACAGTAATAATTGATTGAGTTTTTAATTCAAATAATTTTTCATTATGTACAAATACAGTATTTAGTTTTGAGATATCTTCAATTTTTGTATTATCATTAAATTTGTAATCATAATCTAAACGTAAATTATCTAATTCAAGTTTATTTGTATTATATAATGTTATGATTTCTTCATTAAACAATGCATTATTATATACATTTAATGTAGAAATTAAATAATCATGTTCATTATTATCATTTTGATTACCTATTTGTAAATTACTATTATTTGTTAATAAATATTCATTATTAACATCATAACATATTAATTCTCCATTTCTATATATTTTTCTACTATTATTACGTTCAACAACGAATGTTAAAAATATCCAATTTTTAATATCATTTGCATAGTATGGAAAAGATACTAATTCATTATTATTTTGAAAACTAATATAATATTGTAATTTACTTAAATTATATTTAATACCAATTTTGAATCTATTATCAAATGTAATAATATTAAGATCTCTATAATTTTCAAAATTATTAATTTTAATCCAAAATGAAATTGAAAATTCTTGTAATGATAAATCAATTAAACTATTTTCAAGATAACTTATTGTTTTATTAAAATGTAAATATTTATTTTCATATAATTCTAAATTACCATTTTGTTGTATTAAATTATAATTATTTTTAAGATCTTTGCCTATATTACTAGTATCATTAAATATATATTCTGCAATAATATTTGTTTTTTCAATATTACAACTAATATTAAAATTAATTTCACCATTTACAGCAATATTTGAATTATAATAAAATTTATTATTTTGATATAAACCTATTTCAATATTTGAATATGTATTATCAAAATTAACTATATTATTATCATTCATTACTAATACATTATTAGTATTTGTTTCAATTTTTGTAATATTTGAATTAATAGATATATCTGAAGTTAAAACTGTATTAATATTTGAATGCACATTTTGTTTTATAAATTGTTTTTCAGTAAAATCGTAAAAATATGGTTTATTATCTATTAAGTACCATAAATAAGTATCTTTATAAATTTCATATTCATTATATTTTATAAAAATATAATTACTTGTATTATTTAAATTTGTTATATTAAAATGGGTTAAAGCAACAGTATTTATATCTGTTATTAAATTACAATTATTAATAAATGGATTTTGATCTAAATTAATATTACAATCAAAATTATAAATACCATTTAAATTAACATTACAATAGTAATAATAATCATTACTATAACTATATAATATTTCACTATTTTCATATAAAAATGGAAATTCAATTGTTAATTTTTTGTCAATTTTTATAACTTTATATGTTGTATCAATTGTTGTATAATCTAAATCTTCATATATTTTAAAATTAAAATTATTTGTATTTACTTTATTATATATTGACGGTTCTGCTATTTTTTTTGTTAATATATCGGTTTCAGCTAATATAATAGATTTTTGTTTATATTTAATAAATATAACACGGGTATTGGTTGTTAATATTTCATTAGGAACATTAAATTCCAAAATATATTCATTAATTTTTGCTAAGTCAAATGGATTTGTTGATTTAAATTTTTCATTTAAATTTAAATTTTCAATATAAGTTTCTGAACTAACATTAATATTATAATATCCAGGTTTTAAATTAATATTTTCAAAATAACTAAAATAATAATTATCTACAATTAATATAAAAGTATTTTTTATATTATGTTCAATTATAAAACTATTATTTTCTTTAAATATTAATAATTCATAATCTTGATTTGTTAGTGTTTTGCTAATATAATTATTATTAATAATAATTATATCATTTTTAATTTTTAATTGATTATCAATTATTAAATTTTTAGTTACTAATTTTGGAAACTCAATAGATGATTCTTTTATTTGAAATACTTTATGTTCAGTTGAAGTTGATACTTTAATTAAATACATTACATCTCTATAATTAGGATATATACGTAATGTATTTTCATAAATTTCATGAAAACTGTCAATATTAATTGTTGGATCAATTGTTGTAATAGTATCTGTAATTTCATTTCCATATTTATCAAATAAATTATTCAAATTAATATCTATTTTACCTTTAGATAATTCAATTATATTAGAACCTGTTTCATTTGTTGTTTCATGTATTTTAACATCATTTTCAACAACACCTGTTATATTAGATCCACGCAATGCAATATCATATACCACATCTAAATCATTCTGTTGTAATTCTATTTTTTTAGTAATAATATCAAATGTTGAATTTACAAATGATTGGATAATACTTTCAACTTGCATATCATTTTGTAAATTAGTATTGATATTAAGTAAATAATTTTTAAAGATATTAAATAATTCACCTGTTTCAGATGAATCTAATCGTTCATCAATAACAACTAAATCCGCTAATGCCCAATCCGAATTGAGTTGTTTATTAATATATAAATATTCAAATTGATGATCTTTAATTGTGGTGCTTGTTACAATTTCCGGATAAATTTTAACATTATTAGGATAATTTAGTGAATTATTATATAATACTATTATCCAATCATCTACATATCCATCACTGGATTGAGTTGTTATTATTTTATTATTAATAACAACAACACCTTTAGTATTGTTCCAATGTCCTATAAATGATGTATCATCACCTAATATTGTTCCTTTATTTGGACCATTATATTTAATTAAAGCACATACAGTATAATCATTTTTGTTTGGCATTTTAAAACGTAATGAGGTATCCTTATTACCATAAATATATTTGATATGATTTGTTTTTTCAAAATTAACAATACCTGTTTGTAAATCTAAATTTACATTTTTATTAACACCTGTGTTTTGTATTTTATTCAACGTTTTATTGAAATTTTTTGCATGATAACGAATAAGTGGTTTATGTTCAATAAAAAAGTTATCAATATCAGGTGCTGAATCTTTTTCATAAGTAATATCGTAAGTATAAGTTAAATGTTTTCCTCCTGATAAGATATTTTCGAAATTTATTTCCAATGTATTATTACAAAATGATAAGGTATCATTATTAACTATATTAGGTAATGCAGGTAAATCTTCAGTAATACTTACTTTCCAACTTAACGTTTTAGAAATATTTTTAGCTTCAATTTCAATATCATATGTATATCCACGTTGATCTTCAATTAAAAATACTTGTGTATCAGTTAGATAAGAATCTAAAGGATTTTTAATAAATTTGTAAATTAAATCAACACCTGAAAATATTGCAGATAAATTATACATTTTATCTTGATCTTTTCTTATTCTTAATTCAGAATTCTGAAATATTTTAAACGGTATTGGAGCCATTTCTTTCACTTTTACTATATAACTTAAAGGTTCAATTTGTCCTATTGGTGTTGCATTCCAAATAATATCATATTCTGAATTTCTAAAATTACCAGTTATTTCATAAATATCTTCATTTATTAATGATACATTATTACATAAATCTTGTAATACAGTTATTGGTCCAAATTCATCACCAAAAAATTTATTTTTAATATTAATTGTTCGTGTATTATTTAAGATTATATGTTCACTTGGTTTTGTTGATGCATTTCGTGCTATTTCATTAACATTAAATATTATTATTCTTGATAATTTACCTTTTTTTATTTCTATTTTTATTTCATAATTTCTATTAATAAAATGACTAATTATTTCTAATTCTTTTGTAGGTAATATTGTTGCATTATCATATGGGGTTTCTAGTAATTTAAAAGTTGCAAAAGTTGCACTACAATAATCTGATAATGGTATAATATTTATAGCGTAATGTGCATCTATATTATATTTCTTTTCTTCTGCATTCAAAAATAATTCTTTTGGTATTAATGATAATTTTACGTTGAATTTATTTTCATATTCATGATCAAACATTTTAAATACATCATTTGAAGCAAATTCAAAATAATTAGTTTGTGTGAAACCTGCATTAATAGTACTTATTAGATTATTATTTAAAAATATAGCACTTTCATTATTAGTTGTATTACGTATTTCACTTTTAATATAACCATATTCAATATTACTATCGGTTAGTGGTAATTCAAAACTAGTACTATATGGTGAAATAATACCTCCTAAATTACTTAATATATCTAATCTTTCATTTAATGTGCGTAATATTTTTGTTTTAATTTTAAAAACTACTATACCGGAACCACCGTTTCCAGCCCATCCTCTTGTTGCAGCATTTCCACCATCTCCTGTATTTGGTTCTGCATTTGTTTCATTAACATAACTTGAAGTAGGACTACCATTACCACCTTTTGCATATGTTATATTTTCATTAGTTATGTTAATATTAGTTCCTTTTCCTCCGAAACCATATGAAGATACATATTTGGTTCCATCATAAACACTAGTTCCCGCTGAAGAAGAACCACCACCACCACCTCCTCCTCTACTAACACCATTCGCCTGTGGCTTGGTACCCGCACCATTAAATCCTTGATTTGCAGTACTATTACCACCACTTGATAGCGCACCTACAGCTGCATCACCTCCACCTCCACCTGATCCTCCACTTTTACCATGTACATCAGAACTTCCACCACCACCACCTCCGCCACCTATTGCTGTTAAATTATGAAAACTACTATTTTTACCATTATTACCTGATATTGAGGTTTTTGTTCCTCCATTACCAACTTTAATAACATAATTTCCGGATGCTAAATAGTAGTCTTGTAAGTAAATTAATCCTCCTGCACCACCACCACCTCCTCCTCTAGCATTACGCCCCCATCTTTCACGACCACCTGCACCACCACCTGCAATAATTAGTATATCGCAAATAACATTGGTTAATAAATTAATTGTATATTGGGATTGATCACTACCATTTAAAGAATCATATAAAAATATACTAATTGAATAATCAGATGGCTCGATATTATTAGTGTTTAAAGGATCATATAATACTATATTACATGAATACTCATTTTTTGGTAATACTTTTATTACAACAATACCGGTATTACCATTTTCACCTGGTTGTAATCCAGTCTCTGCTGTTCTTGATGCAGCACCACCACCACCACTTCCATATCCTACATCTGAATAATTTTGTCCATATTGCCAACCACCTATACCACCTGATGCATACATTGTACGTGTTCCTGATACAAAAGATAGAATACCTGAACCGCCATTATTAGTAATACCTTCAGATCCTGCACCACCTCCACCACCTGCACTATGGGTACCTATATATCCTGCATTACCTTTTCCTTCTATATTATATTTAGTAGATTCACCAGGAATACTATCTGAACCTCTAGCACCTCCACCACCAGAACCACCACTTGTTGCAGGCCAATGATAACTACTATGTCTTTGTCCAAAAGCACCTCTACCACCACCTTTACATTGATATATTACTGTATTATCACTAGTAAATATTCCACTATCTTGACCTTCTTCACCAGGTGAATTAACTGATGATGATGCAGTACCACCTTTACCAACTTTTATTATATAATTATTTCTGGTTAATAGTACAGATTTTAATTCTAATACTTCTCCTGCACCACCACCACCACCACCATTATATCCTTCGCGCATACCACCTGAACCACCACCAGCTATAATTAAAATATCACATAATGAATCTTCAATTAGATTTAAATTATATGTTGTTGTATTGCCTCCTAAACCAATGTTGTATGTATATATATAAGGTGTATCTGGTAAAGGTATAGAAAAATCTAATATAACACAGCTATCCAAATTAGATTCTAAAAGTAAATCAAATACACCAGAATTTGTACTTCTAAACACTGTTTTTTTATTATTAAAATTATTATAATTAATAAAATTCATTGGCATTGCATCATATTCTATATGATTTTTAAAACCAACTTGAGATGTAGGTTCTGTATTATTAAATATATTTGCAATTTCAGTTGTAGTTAATAATTTATTATAAATACGGAAATCATCAACATTGCCATAAAATTTATTTGTATTTAAATTATTACCAGAAATAGTATTATATGTATATTCAATATCAGAAGTAATAATATTGAGATGTGTTTCATTTTTTAGTAAAATATTATCAACATAAACTTGAATATTACCATCAATTGTATTAAACAATAATGTTATATAATACCATGTATTGGTATTAATAGTTTTATTTAATACAATTGTTTTTAAACCTAAAGAACCACCTTTTAAACTAATATAGATATCATCATTTGATAAATTCTTTTGTAAAGATATTCTATAATTAACTACATTGTATGAATTCAAATTGATAAAATTTAATATATTAATATTATCACTATTTTCGGTTGAAGTTTGAGACCAATCACCATATAACCAAAATGAAATACTTGTACTTATTGGAAACTTTATTACTGGTAATTTAAAACTTGTGTTTGTTAATGCTAAACTACCTTTGCCTCGTTTATATATATTATTATTAAATGAAGATTCTAAAATAGTTGCATGATTATTATTACCACTACTATCATATCCAATATCATTATTAAATTGATACCATAATAATAAAGTTTTATTATTAATAAATGTTGAAACATTTGCACGTAATTTTTCTATATATTCATCAATGGCTAAACTATTTACTTTGTCTGAAGTTGATTTTATTTTCAATTTTAAAATTATAGATCCAACATCAATACCTACTATTTCAATATCTTCTTCGGAAATACCTGTATTTAGACTTAATTCAAAAATTACATTTGATGTAAAATCATTGTATGAATTAGTACCTTCAGCACCTAAAGAATCAATTGACATATTGTATTTTAATTCAAATTCATAATCTGGTTCATTTAATTCAAATCCAGTATTAAATGATTCCTCTGTTATAAATTCTTGACCAATACCCGTTATTATTTTAAATTGTGTTTTAACATAATTATTAACAAAATGTTTAGTTGAATATTGACATGCAATTGTATTATCATCTGCATTTGTAAATTCTATATCATTACTAAATCTTATACCTTTAAAATTACTAGTATCTTCATATATAGGTATAGTTGAACTATTTGATATTAATTCTACTTCAGTTAATGATTTTAATTTAGCATCATATTTTTGTATTGTAGTATTAGGTATTAAACCTAAATTATTTTGAATTGTTTCAACTGTAGTTATTTCATCTCTATTTTGTGTATCTAAACCACCATGTTCAATTTGTAATGTTCTATCAACATTAGTTCTAATATTTATTAAATTACACGTTTTTACATACCTTTCCACTAATTTATTATCTGTTATATCACCTGCTAAATACTCATTTATTATATCATTTGGTTTTATAGTTAAAATATCAATTAAATTTGATTCTGAAGCTATTACATATTCTTTAACACTATGTTGAGATGGTATTACAGTTACACTATCACTTACAAAATCTAATTCATTTAAAAAATCTACTTTTCCAGATACTGTATCATTTAAAAATATCGGAACTGCATTACTACTCATTTCTACTTGACCGATTGATTGCAATGTATAAGGTTCAATAAATTTGTATTTATCATTAAATGTATTTAATACATTAGTATCATCTAACACTTTATTAAAAAATCTTATATCATCAAAATAACCTTTAAATATATTACCTTCAAATATTGATGTATTTGGAATATATCCAATTGTATATTTAGAATTTAAATTATTAGTAATTAATAATTCAATATCTTCGCCTAAAATGTATTTAAATTTGTCAATATAATAAAATACATTTGTATTATTATATTGATTTTTTTCAAAAACTAAAGAATGATGATACCATTCATTTTCATTAAAAACTATATTTGTTTGTAAAGTTAAATCAATACCATTCACTCTAAGTTTTAATTTATTATCATAATAAATTACAAAATTATCATAATCTAGACCAAATATTATAATATTTGTTGATAGATCAGTTATTAATGACCAAAATGTAATTGAAAAACCATTATTTGTATCCCAATAATCAAATAAATCTATTGTTTTACTTGTTTTTAAATATTGATTATTAGAATTGAATAATATTGAACTTTTTCCTGATATTTTTACATTATCATCTAATGTTAATGGTGATGTTATTGTATCTGTATTATTCATGATTGTTAATTCATTTAATTTTTCAGAATGATCTTTCCCTAGTTTGTATCTATTATCAAACCTATACCATGCTATTATATTTATATCTTTATCGCTATTATAAATTTCACGATTTAAATTATAATTTAAACTTAAGAAATTATCATTTAATTTATCTTTAGTATAATAATTATTGTCTAAATTATTCCCTATTATTTGTCCGGATACTTTAAGATTTCCATTTATATCTAATTCTTTAACAGGATTATTTGTTCCTATACCTATCTTACCATCAGGTTTAATAATCATACGTTCATTACTATATGTATAAAACTCTAATTCATCATTATTCATACCTGCAGAAAATTCAGCTCTAACATATGTATCATTATCTATATCCATTATACCACCTAAAGATCCCCAATTATTACTTGCACCATAACCTTCAAATTGTTCCAATTCTGTATTATAACGAATTATACCTTGTTCTAAATGTTCTGGTCTTTCATTTGTTGTTCCTTTTGGTATTATTATACCATCTGTTGTATTAACTTGAACACTTATATTTGGTTCATTTGTTTTAATACCTATATTACCCCCACTTTTTATAAATAAAACAGAATTATTACTATTTTGAATATCTACAATTGGTTGAGCACCTAATTGATTTAATATTAGGGCTGGACCAATTCCATCATTTGTTATTCTTAATTGTTCAGTAGTTGATGTATTTGTATCTATTATATGTTGCACACCATTTACAATTAAATCACCTTCAATACGGGTATTACCTTTAATATGCAATTGATGACTAGGAATGGATACATTAATTCCAATTTTACCATCATCTGTAATAATCATACGTTCATTATTAGAAGTATAAAATTCTAATTCATTATTATCTAATCCAGGAATTTTTTCTGATCTGATATATGTGTCTTGATTTACATTTATTACACCACCTAAAGAACCCCAATTATTTCCAACACCATAACCTTCAAATTGATCTAAATCTGTATTAAACCGAATAAAACCTTTTTGTAAATATGTTGGTCTTTCAGCAGTTGTGCCTTTTGGTATTTTAATTGCATTTGTTCTATTAATATCTAATGATACAGTAGGATTTATTGTTCCAATACCAATATTATTTTTATTTAATATAATATTATGATTATCTTCAATCCAAGTATAAACAGAATGTTTTGTTTCTGATTCGTTATTAAATATTTGTTTTAATTTTAAATTTGAATCTAGTGTTTTACCGTAATTTAACCATTCTGTTAAATTTATATTACTTAAATAGCTTTTATTTGTAAAAGTTAATATATTTGCTTCAGACCCACCTAAAGTTAATATGGATGCTGGAACAATATTTGTTTTACGTTTTGTAAATTTTAATTCATTATTTTCAATTATTATATGATTAATATCATCTATCCATATACTATCTTTTGCCAAAAATAATTCTGATAGTTTTTTATCAATATTACCAATATTAAAATCATCATCGCTATATGGAATTAAATTACTTTTAAATTCAATTTTCTGTTCATTTACTAATAATTTATTATTAACTTCAAATATACCATTTGGATTATTTGTGTCTATACCAACTTTTCCATCCGCTTTAATAATCATACGTTCATTACTTGATGTATAAAATTCTAATTCATTATTATCTAATCCTGGTAATCTTTCAGCTCTTAAAAATGTATCTTTATTTATATCAATTATACCACCTAAAGATCCCCAATTATTACCAATACCATAACCTTCGAATTGATCTAATTCCGAATTATAACGAATAATTCCTTTTTCTAATGTAGTAGGTCTTTGATTTGTAGATCCAACTGGTATTTTTATTCCATCTGTATTATTTATATCAAATCCTATATTTGAATTTACACTATTTATACCAATATCACCTATTAAATTTATAATATTATCTGGGTTTCCAATATCTAATCTTTCTATATTGGGTGAAATATCAGAAACATCTATATTTTGTGTCCAAATGTTATTTAATACTTTAAATTGATTTTCATCATCTATATTAAATGCAATATCTGAATTTTCATCATCTAATATTAAATTTGATTCAGATACAGAATATATTAAATTCGCAAGTTTATTAACATATCTTTGCATATCTATTGATTATAAGAACATAATATTTTTTATATGTTATAATCATAAAAAAAATTAACTTGATATAAAACTATTAATTCTGTTTAATCCTTAATATAAACACGTAGTCATCCATTTCAACTTGTAGATCATATGTTGATGGTGTAGTATTTTGTATTGTTAATATATTATTTGTTAAAACAATATTAATAGGATCAGGATTATTAAGTATAGTGTAATTATTTGCATATTTATAATTAAATAAATTAATTTCTTTAATTTCAGAAATTGCTAATTCTAAATTAATTATATTTTGAGTTAAAACATCATTATTAATACTATCTTTAATAAATTTTATTCTTAATAATGATGTTCCATAACTATTATGTGCTAATAATTTATAAATTGTTAGATCACTTGTGATATCATCATTATTTATTTCAAACATATTAAATTCTGTAATATATTTAATTGGTAATTGTGATATCACATCTATTATACAATAAATATTTATATCATATGTTGATATATAATAATATCTTCCTATTTCACTGGTTGATGTATCCCAATTTATAATACCATTAATTAATCCATATCCATCTTCATAAGATCCATTATAAATTAAATTACTATTTATATATCTATTTATATCGGAATTTGTTCTTATTATATTTGTATCACTTTTAACAATTACAAATAAATTATTATTCATAATTAGTTCAATTATAAAATACATATTAATATCATATGGAGATATTACATAATAGGTACCTAATTCATTATTACTTGTATTCCAAGTAATTATTCCATCTGTAAATCCAAATCCAGTTATATAATTTCCGTTATATATTAATCCATCATTTATATATTTATTACTATCATTGTTTATTCTATCCGGATTATTATCACTTTTAACAATTGTTAATAAATTATTACTACTTATCAATTCTATTTTAAAATACATTGATAATGTATTAATTGATATCCCATGATATGTTCCTAATTCACTATTTGTTGTATCCCAAATTATTGTTCCTGTTATTTGTCCTTCATCTGTTTTATAATTATTTATTGGATATGTTATTCCAGTTGAATATTTATTACTATCATTAAATATTCGTTCCGGATTTGTATCACTTTTTACAATTATAAATGGATTATTAGTTGTAGTATTAACAGCTAAAGATAATATTGTATTTTTAATTATTTTAATTGTTTTTACATTATTAGTATATGATTCTGTATTATTAAATATAGTACCAATTCCATCTGTTCCGGATAAAGAATATTTATTATATAAATTTAAATTTAAATTTATATCAATATTACAGGTATAATTTGGTAAAAATGTATTAACATTTAATGTTAATGTATTCTCTTTAATTACTGTAATAGTTTTATTATTTGTTCCGTAAGATAAACTGTTATTAAATATGGTATTAATAGAATCCGTTCCTGATAATATATAATTATTATATATATCGGTAATTACATTTATAACAATATCATCATTATGTTTTGGTAAAAAAGTATTATTTGTTAAAGTTATATCAATAATATTTGATTGCTCTACTTCTAATAATACATTATTAATTATTACATTATCATAATTTGAATTCATATCAATTCCAGATAAATAGTAATTTTCATTATTTTTAGTAATATTAATGGTAGTTTTATTATTATCAAAATTATCAATAATATTTGATAAATATGTTATACCAGTTTTAATTCCATAATAATTATTATTTAATAATTTTGGTTTTTGTATTGCTTCTTCTTGTACCTCAATTACAAAATTACTTTCTCCATTATTTAATTCAATTATATAAGGTATTTCTCTATATTTTGGATATAATATTAATTCATCATTATGAATTTCAAATATACTATTTGTATTTATTGATATATTACTTTCTAAATTACAATAAGTATTAAATAAATATTTTAAACCTATATAATAAATACCAGTTGATATATAAATATCTGTATTTTTATGTATATATTCATCTTCATTAATTGTTAATGTCCAATCAATATTATTACAAGTATTTGTAGCTATTAAATTAATATTATAACTAATACCAATATTATTAGCATCTATTATTACTAAATTACTATCTAAACTAAAATTATTTAAAAATACAGATATATCCTTTAATTTATAAAAATTTTGTAAACTATTATCTGTATTCAATAAATAACTCTTAAATATATTAATTATGGTTGTATTATCAACATGATCTAGTCTTTTATTAAATATTAATAAATCGGCTAATGCCCAATCAGAATTCTTTTGTTTATTAATATATAAATAATCGAAAATTTGTTTTTCAGTTGCAGTTGATACAATATCTTGCGATGTTGGATAAAATATTAAATTATTAGGTGATATTTCGGAATTATTAAATAATACAATTAACCAATCTTCGTTATCATTTAAACCTGATATACTTGTTAAATTTGTATTATTAATACTTCCAAAGCCTTTTATTTGATTCCAATGACCTATAAATGATGTATCATTCCCTAATATTGTTCCTTTATTACTACCATTATATTTTAATAATGCACAAATAGTATAATTAGCTGTATTAGGCATTTTAAATTTCATTACAGTATCTTTATCACCATAAATATATGCAATATTATTTTCAATTCCTTCATATATATTTCCTTCCACTAATTCCAAATCATTATTATTTATACCAATATTAAATATTTTTTTGGTATATTTATTATAATTTCGTGCATGATAACGACTCCAAGGTTCATTTATATTCAAAAAATTATTATTTTCTAAAATATTACTATTTAAAATATGATTATAATATACACTATAATCGTATTCTAAATGTTTTCCTACAAATACATTACATAATTCTACTATATAATATTCATCTGCTAAACTAATACTTTCATTATTTAATAATACAATTGGAGCATTTGGTTTATTTTCTGTAATTTGCACTTTCCAATTTAATACTTTTGATGCATTTTTCGCTTCAATTATTATTTCATAACTTACACCTCTACTATCACTTGTTATTGATAATAATTCGTTTGATATTAGTGCAGAATTATAAGGATTTTTAATTATTCTATAAATCAAATCAACACCTGAAAATATAGCTGTTAAATTATATGTTTTAACTTGATTTATAAATACATAATCAATATCACTAAATATTTTTATTGGTATCGGTGGTAATTCAATAACAGTTAATTTCCATTCAACTGTATTATTTATTTGATCTGGTAATAATTCTTCATTTTCTTGTGTTCCTGACCATATTATATCATATGTTGTATTTCTAAAATTACCTTTTATTTCATATAATGTATTATTAATATAATTAACATTAGTAAATTCACTAGTTTGTATTAATTGTATTAAATTAAATTGTGGTCCAATAAATTTTTCTCTTAAATTTATTTCCTTTGTATCATTTCCTATTATTATTGTCATATTTGAATCAGCATAACCAACTAATATCGGTTCTACTTCTGTTATTTTTAATGTTATATTATCAAATGTTGTTAATCCTTCAATATTTACAATTACATCATAATTACTATTTCTATAATTACCTTCCAATGTTATAGTATTTTTTAATATATTATAACTAACATTTGAATAAATATTTGATTCAATTGTATATTTTAAATATGGAGTTTCAATAATATCCGAAATATTTATATTATAATTTGTATCACTATTTAACATTACATATAAATTTCTTTTATTTGTATCAAATGCTTGATTCGATAATGTTGTATCAATATCAATATCAATATTTGAAAATATATTAGTATCAATATTACATTCAATTAATAATGAATCATAATTTAAATAAAAATTATGTATATTAACTGCTGAATTTCGGATTGTTGTTGATTTAACTTTAATTTTAAATTTAATTGAACCTAAATATAAATCTTGAATTATTATATCATCTGTTGGAATATTAAGTAATATACTAAGATTTTCACGTATATTATTAATAAAATTAATATATTGTTGTGTAATTGATGCACCTAATAAATAATAATCTATATCTAATGTTAAATAAAATATACAATCATTATATTTTATTATAATATCAGTATTTATATCTGCTAAATTAACTGTTTTTATATTAATTTTCAATACATCAGTAGTGAAATTTTTAATAACTTTTTCAATATAGTTTTTTATATTTTGTTGAGTGGGTATCGCATTACAACTATTTAATACCATATCATCATCATCAACAAAATCTATAAATCTAAAATTACTATTATCATTAAATATTGGTATTTTGTTATATTCACCGGGTTGTTGAGATAATGATTGTAATCTTGCATTATATGCTTGTACATCAGTATCTATTGCTAAACCTAAATTTGATCTTGCATCTATAATATTTGATCCACCTGTACCACCATTTTCAATTTGCAATATATCATATATTGATGTTTGTAAATTAATTAAATCGCTTGTTTTAAAATATCTTTCATATAATTTATTATCTGTTATATCACCTGCTAATAATTCATTTGTTATACATCCCGGTTTTAATCTTAATAATTCATATAAATTTGACGATGATACATCAACATATGTTTTTACACTATGTTGAGTTGGTATTGCTACAATACTATCACTTATAAGATCTAATTCATTTAAAAAATCTACGGTTCCTGAAACTGTATCATTCAAAAATATTGGTATTTTATTTATACCCATTTCAAGTTGACCCAATGATTGTAATGTATAAGGTTTAAAATACACATCAATGTCATTAAATGTATTTAATACATCAGTATCATCTAACACTTTATTAAAAAATCTTATATCATCAAAATAACCGTTAAATATATTAGTTATAAATATTGGTGTATTTGGAATATATCCAATTGTATATTTAGAATTTAAATTAGTAGTAATTAATAATTCAATATTTTCACATAAAGTATATTTAAACTTGTCTATATAATAATACACATTTGTAGTATTATTTTGATTTTTTTCAAAAACTATAGAATGATGATACCATTCATTTTCATTAAAAACTATATTTGTTTGTAAAGTTAAATCATTCCCATTCACTCTAAGTTTTAATTTATTATCATAATATAGTGCAAAATTATCATAATCTAGACCAAATAATGATATATTTGAAGGTGTTGTATCAGTTATTAATGACCAAAATGTAATTGAAAAACCATTATTTGTATCCCAATAATCAAATAAATCTATTGTTTTACTTGTTTTTAAATATTGATAATCTTCTGTAAATGCAATTGAATTTTTACCATTTTTTTTTATAATATCACTTAAATAAAAATTTGATCCATATAAATTTAATGAATTTTTAGTTACAGAACTATCTTCACCTATTGAATAATTATTATCAAATCTATACCAACCTATTATTGATTCATCTTTATCACTATTATATATTAATTTATTTAAATTATAATTTAATCCTATGAAATTTATATCTATATGATCCTGAGTATAATATTTATTATCTAAATAATCATTATATATTAATCCTGATATTCTTATATTACCTATTACTTCTAATGTTTCTGATGGTTCACTAGTTCCTATACCTATCTTACCATCACTTTTTATTATCATACGTTCATTATTTGATGTATAAAATTCTAATTCATTATTATCTAATCCCGGTATTCTTTCTGCTCTTATAAATGTATCTTGATTTGAATCTATTACACCTCCTAATGATCCCCAATTATTACTTGCACCATAACCTTCAAATTGATCCAATTCTGTATTATAACGAATTATTCCTTTTTCTAAATATTCAGGTCTTTCATTTGTTGTTCCTTTTGGTAATATTATACCATCTGTTGTATTTATATGTAAACTTATATTTGGTTCATTTGTTTTAATACCTATATTCCCATCACCTTTTATAAATAAAATAGAATTACTATTATCTTGAAAATCTATTATCGGTTGAGCACTTAATTGATTTAATATCAAAGCTGGACCTGTTCCATCATTTGTTATTTTTAATTGTTCAGTTGTTGATGTATCAGTGTCTATTATATGTTGAACACCATTTACAATCAAGTCTCCTTCAATACGAGTTGTACCTTTCACATGTAATTGATGAGTTGGAATAGATACATTTATACCAATTTTACCATCATCTTTTATTATCATACGTTCATTATTTGATGTATAAAATTCTAATTCATTATTATCTAATCCCGGGGATCTTTCTGCTCTTATAAATGTATCTTGATTTACATCTTTTACACCACCTAATGATCCCCAATTATTTCCAACACCATAACCTTCAAATTGATCTAAATCTGTATTAAAACGAATTAAACCTTTTTGTAAATATGTTGGTCTTTCATTACTACTTCCAATTGGTATTTTAATTGCATCAGTTCTATTAATATCTAAAGATACAGTTGGATTTGTTGTTCCAATACCAATATTTGAATATTGATTATTAAAATATATATCATTATTATTTTCAATCCAAGTATACACATTTTGCTTTATTTCTGATTCATTATTAAATATTTCTTTTAATTTTAAATTTGAATCTAGTGTTTTACCGTAATTTAACCATTCTGTTAGATTTATATTACTTAAATCACTTTTACTTGTAAATGTTAATACATTTGATTCATTACCCCCTAAAGTTAATATTGATTCTGGTACTACATTTGTTTTACGTTTTGTAAATTTTACATCACCATTTTTTACTATTAGATGATGTAAATCATCTATCCATATACTATCTTTTGCTAAAAATAATTCGGATATTGTATTTTTTGCACTACCAATATTTAATGTATTATTTTCATTTGGTATTAAACTTTTACTAAATTCTATTTTTTCTTCATCTATTAATAATTTATTATTTATTTCAAAGACACCTCTTGGATTACTTGTACCTATACCCACTTTACCATCAGCTTTTATTATCATACGTTCATTACTTGATGTATAAAATTCTAATTCATTATTATCTAATCCCGGTATTCTTTCTGCTCTTATAAATGTATCTTGATTTGAATCTATTACACCTCCTAATGATCCCCAATTATTTCCAACACCATAACCTTCAAATTGATCTAGTTCTGAATTATATCGAATAATACCTTTTTCAACAATTGATGGTCGTTGATTTGTTAATCCAATCGGAATTTTTATTCCATCTGTATTATTAATATCAAGTGATACAATCGGTTGTTCTGTATTGATACCAATTTTATTGATTAAATTAATACATTTATCTTCTTGTCCAATTTTTAATATATTTGAATTTTCGGTTGTTGTAATTTCATTAACACTCAGTTTTGGTGTCCAAATATTTTTTAAAACTCTTAATTGACTATTTATTAAGTCATTTTTATTATTTGCCAATGCTGCATCATAATCATCTGTAATAATAATATGATTTTTTTCATTGTGATTTCCTACATGTATTAATGAATTAATTGAACTTATATAATTTTTTGCCATTTTAATATTAATTATTATTTATTAATATACAGAAACTTTTATAACACATAATAAAATTTTATGCAATTTTACGCACTATTAATTTTTTTTATACGTTTTGATCTTGTTATTAAAAGTTTATGCTTTATAATTTGCGTATTTACTTCCTCTATTTTTATATTACAATATTTAATTGTATATTATATACCATTTTATATTAATTATACATTAGTATGGTAGTGTTTTTATTTATTATTATGATATGTATATAAAAATCCTTATTTCTTTTGCAATTAAGATTTTTAGAGATCTAAACCATTATTTTACTACTTGTATTTTTATATGAATATCCATTATCTTAAAATTATTATGCAAATCAATTATAAAACAAAATATTAATGTAAAATATATTCTTCTTTATAAAATTGTTTTTATACCAATAATGTATATATCACATATATCTTATTACAAAACTTATTTAGAACCAGTTATTAAAATACAAGTTGAAAAATTAATGATAAAATTCAATTTATATTGATATTTATGCTTTAACAAGTATTTTTGGGAATTAAAAACACATCAATACATTTAAAAAAAGAATATAATTAATTGGAATAGGATTTAAAATTACATTGTAAAGTTAAAAAAAAATAATTAATATGAGTTTTTGAAATATCCTAATATTGCATTTGAATAAACAATATTAAGATTATATAGTCCAAAATAAAAGTATAGTTTTAAATAATAAAATAAGATTTATACTAATCTATAAACGATTAATGTTAATATTATTTGTATTTTTTCAGGATTACTTATTTTAACAATTTCACCTTTATTATCTAATAATCTAATATCAAATTTATTTAATTTTTTTTCGATAGGATTTAATCTATATGTACAAGGATCCATTCTAAAATCATCTATCGAAACAGGATAATTATTGATTCCAGGTGATAATTGTGTAAATATAGGTGTTGTTAATTTACTTGCAATTTTAATTTTATTATATCCATTTAAATACAAATATGCATGTACATTTTTATATAATTGTATTGGAACAACTTGATCATTTATAGTAATAATATTAAATGAAGCATCTGTCAATAAATATTCAGTTTTTAATATTCTTAAAGCTAATACATTCTTTAATTCCTCTAATGTTGTTAATACAAAATTATTTGGATCTGGATAAATTTGTTTATCCCTATCTTCGCTATCTAAAATGATTATATCTTTTTCAATTTTATATTGTTTTCTTCTTTTTATTATAGTCTTATCATTATTAGTTGTTTTAGTGGTTATTTTAATATTTTTTTCTCTTAATTCTTTATTATATTGCTGTAAATTATTCATTTATATATAAATAATATTAAAAATTAACTATATGTAATATTAAATCTGAATTGGATGAAGTATCATAATTATTAACATAATATGCTTCAATTTGAATTGAAGTATTAATATGATTTATAGATAAATTAATTATATTTTCATGTATTAAATCAGATTGACTAAATCTAAGGAATTCTTGATTATGTGTATAAAATTGTAATAAATCAATATTTAATCGCGTATTTAATTCTAAATTTGAATATAATTCAATATTATAATAATAATTACTATTATAAGTATATCTATCAATTAAAATTGATGCTATAATATCTGTATTATTTTGTTGAGATATATAATTAATATTAATAAAATTTGAATAATCATGTAAATTATTATCAATTTCAATTATATTATATAAATTACATGTAATATTAGAATATTCAACTTTCAAAGATTCTTCTTCCAAATCATTTATATTATAAATTTGAGTATCTAAAGCTATTGTTGTTAGATTATAATTACTTAAAAAAAATAGTTTATTAATTACAATTTCATCATATTCATATGAATTAAAATTAATTTGATTAAAATGATTATTTAATACAATTTTATGTCCTTCTTCATATGTTATATATATCTTTGAATTTGCAATTTTAATTTTATTTGTTTCTTCACTATTTAATAGTGCAATATCAATTTCAATATTACAATATTGACCAGATAAACTACTAGTAATTATTAATTCACTTGTATTTTGATCAATATTAATATTAGTACTTGATTCAAAAAATATACAATCTTTTAAAATATTCCAATCATAAATAGTGCTAATTTCATAAAAATTATATAAATTTAACCTAAATTCATTAATTACATATCCTATATTACATGATAATTGTAATGTATTTATTGTTATTAAATTAATTTCATCACAATGAATTTTTATAGAATTACTAAGTTGTTTTTTTAATCTATTTAAAATTATAATATCAAAATTATAGCTTCGGGTTGTATTAATTGATTTAATATACAAAAACATTTCATCTAAATAAACTTCATTACTTAACATGGGATCTAAATTACTTAATTCAAAACTTGCTGTATCATATTGTGTAATATTATATTTGTCATAAATATTTATTTTATGTGTTCCTGGTCGAACAACTAAATTAATTGGATCTATATTTTCTATATCTAATATACCATAAAAATCAATTTTATTTGAAATATAAAATTGGTTAAAAATATTATCACCGGTTACAGTTATATTTGCATATGCAATCGAACTAAATGATTCTTCATTTTCAAATGTTGCAAAATGTGTATTAAAAGTTAATATTATTGAATTATAATCAAGTCTTTCACTATAAACTTCAGTTTTACGATATATTGACATACTAGCACCATCTCTTGGAAATGCAGTAATTAAATTAGGCATATTTAATTCTTCATTATTCCGAGGATTTATTAATATACTAAATTTTTGTTGTTTATAATTAATTGTATTGGTATTTGTTGATGTTATATAATAATCTACATCTAAATTAATTGGTTTATAAATATTTGAACTATTTTCTTTACTAATACCCCATGTAAAATAACAATTCATCACATTTGATGTTGTATTTTGTAATATATTATTATCAACACTAAAAAAACCTTTAATAATATTATTATGTTTTAACAATAATGAACCATTTATAAATGTATCACCATTTACATCTAAACTATATTCTGGAATTATTAAATTCGTTACATTAATTCTATTTGAAAACTTTTCATTATTTGCAATCAATACATTACCATTATTATTAATAATTGTATTTCTATAATAATTTCCACTTACTTCAACTCTATTTTGGGTTGTTACATCTGACATAACATGTAATTGTGCAGATTCATCTGGTATTACATTATTATTTTCAGTTACACCTATTAATGTAATACCAAATTTACCTATTATAACACCTGAACCATTATCATTTGTGGCAGTTTTCTTCGAATCCCAAAATTCAACAATATTAACATCTTTATTTTCACTATTTTTATAAATTATCAATGGTAATTTATCATTATATAAAAAGTTTTCACCAATACTTAATGAATTTTCAAAATTAATATTACCATTAAAATAAATATTATTACCACTAATATTTATTTCATCATTTCCTAGTAATGTAATTTTATTATGACTTAAAATTATATCATTATCGGTTATTTTTAAATTATCTTTTATTCCAATTTCATTTATAATAACTGATTTATATGGTTCTTCCACTTTATATATTTCATTACTATTATAATCCACATTACAGCTATAAACTAAATTAGTAATTTCTTCCGTTAGTTCTGCATTAATTGTTATAAATCCCGAAATTAATGTATCTTCCAATATACAATAATATTCATATTCACCTTCACTTGTAAATATATATTTTAATTCTTTTTCGGTTTCTGTTGCAATTATATTATTACTAGTGTCTTTAATTGCAATAGGATGAGTTCTTGAAATGTTAACTAAATATAAAGTATCACCTTTATTTAATATTATATGAATATTACTACCAATAAAAACATTGTTTATACTAAAATTATATGCTAATGATTCTTGATTTCGAATTGTATATTCTCTTGTTTCAATAACTGGTGCATTTGATGTAGCATATAATATATTATAATCTTCCGTAATTTTTATAATATTAGATGCTACTAATATATTTCCTGCAATAAATATTTTTTTATTCGTGTATGTTGATAAATCATCTAATGTTTTCCAATCTGTATAACCATCTATAACACTATCATAACTATAATTCCTATCATTTAATTCTTCAATATAACCATTTAAATCAGTATTATTTGGGATTTTTTTTACATATAAATTACCATTAATTACTAAATTTTTTGAACAAAAAAATATATTTGATTCAATTTTTTTCCATGCATTATTAACTACTATTCCATTTGTATCAATATTTCTATCATTAAATTTATCACTTATTATACTTGAACATAAATTTATAGAATCTATATGTTTATTATCTATATTATTTTCAAAAAAATTAATATTTACATTATCATTTATAACTCCATTTAAAAAAATATTTGTATTATCTAAAATTAAATTACCATCTAAATATACATAATCATCATATTCTTTTATTTTACACCATCTATGTTGCTGTCCATTATTTTTAACTAATTTAGTTATATTATTGTTTTTTTCATTTTTTTTATATAAACTATTTTTTTCTCGAAATATAGAAATACCGTTTATATCTATACTATTAGTATAAACATTTTCTAGTTTATTATCAGAGGTTCCTATTGTTATATCTGAATTAGTTATTATAGCATTTTCAATTGACATCAATACAGCTATAAGATTTTATCTTATAATCTTTATGTAAAATAAAATGATTTGTGATATCAATGTATATGTTATTATTATATGGATTTCTTTATTTGGGTTTTTTGACACTATTATAAATACATTTAAAAATATCTATATTAAACTTTTATTATATTGTATTGTTGGTATATTTGGATATATTGCATTTAATTACAAGATTTAGGTGGCATTCCGTGATGATAATATTGATCTAAAGTTGATTTTATATCCATCGGTTTAAATATTGGTTTATAATTAATATTTTCAGATGGAGGAAAATGTTTCTCTTGATCATCTAATTTTTCTAAACAGGGTATATGATTCTGTTTAAATAATTCTTTTGTATTTGTAGGCACATTGTTAAACGGTT